>OGVQ01000086.1_pt1 | contig 23932 bp, 15 predicted proteins | sample 1575801 | NCBI WGS metagenome assembly OGVQ01 (sample SAMN07581550, study PRJEB24739) | freshwater metagenome | place: Singapore | collected 2015-04 | reverse complement strand
GAGCCGGACAACTGACTTTAGCAGGTACAAGTGCTGGAGCAGCTGTTATGGGACATCACATGATCGCCGGTGGCGGAAGTGGAGAAACACCTAATCGTTCCTTGGTAGACATGGCCACTGGCTTGGGTAGAAATTGATTTAGGGGCGTTGTCCCATAATGTTAAGCAGTTAGTCAAGTTTTTATCACCACGTACCCAATTAATGGCCGTCGTCAAAGCGGATGCCTATGGACATGGGGCGGTAACAGTTGCGAAAACGGCTTTAGAAGCGGGTGCGAGTTGGTTAGGTGTAGCCACTGTTCCCGAAGGGATTCAATTGCGGGAAGATGGTATTAAAGCCCCAATTTTAATTTTGGGTGCAGCTAACACACCAGAACAAATTCAAGCGATCGCCCATTGGCAACTTCAACCTACACTATGTAGTCCAAAGCAAGCTTTAGAGTTTTCTAACACCTTAGAAGCAATTAACTATCATTTCTCTTTATCAGTACATATCAAACTGGATACGGGAATGTCAAGATTAGGTACTAATTGGCAACAAGCAGCAGAGTTTGTGCAATTAGTACAAGGATTACCCCATTTAGATATTACCAGTATTTATTCCCATCTAGCTACAGCAGATAGTCCTGATCCGGCAGTGATGGAGGAACAACATAGACGATTTGAGGAAGCAATTTCACAGATCAAAGGGAAAGGTATCAAAATCCCCAGTTTGCACCTAGCTAACTCAGCCGCTACCTTAGCAGATTCCCGATTACACTATGATATGGTGCGTGTCGGTTTAGCTATGTATGGTCTTTCTCCTGCCACGCACTTAACCAATCAAATTCAACTTCAACCCGTTTTACAACTTAAAGCCAGAGTTACCCAAGTCAAAACCATAGCCGCCGGTACTGGAGTTAGCTATGGTCATCATTTTATTGCCCCCAGGGAAATGCGTCTGGCCGTAGTTGGTATTGGTTATGCTGATGGAGTTCCCCGCAGTCTTTCCAACCAAATGCAGGTATTAATCCGTGGACAGCGTGTACCCCAAATTGGTGCAATTACCATGGATCAAATTATGTTAGATGTCAGTTCTATACCCGATTTGCAAGAAGGGGAAATAGTTACTTTACTAGGAGAACAGGGAAAAGAACAAATTTCGGCTGATGATTGGGCAAATTGCCTGAATACCATTTCTTGGGAAATTCTTTGCGGCTTCAAACACCGTCTACCGCGTGTAGCCGTGATGTAGTTAGTGGGGTGGGGAGAAATCATTTATACCCCATACCCCAATTGAGGATTTTCCATTTTTACCTATTGCCATAAATAATTTGTTATGTTAGGATAGGAGTTGATAAAATGCGGATATGGCGAAATTGGCAGACGCGCTAGATTTAGGTTCTAGTTCCGAAAGGAGTGAAGGTTCAAGTCCTTTTATCCGCACTACTAAAAATATTGAATAACTAATATTTTAAATTATAGCTTTCCAGATTGCTGATAAATAGCAAAGTCGGGGAGGCGTTTTTTGTATAATTTTTTTAATCAACAATTCTATACTAGGAGTGAGTAGGAATAAAGGAAAATAGTTCGTATATAAATTATACCAATGATTTCAAACAGGTTCAGGGATATTAAATATTGATCACGATCAAAAAATAAGCCTCAATTCAAAAAATCTTGCTTTTCTGGAATTATCACCATCCCATTCAACTAAAATAAACTAATTTTCATCATACTTATCCATAAATAAAGATGCAAACAGATTTAAACTATCCAACCCTACATAACAAACGAGAAGAGAGCTATCTTAAATTTCAACTCAATCAACAAACTGGTGCTGTTTTATCCATTAGTCATACTCAAGAAGCAATTGTAACACCTGTGACATCGGTTACAGCAATTCCAAATATGCCCCCTTGTATATTAGGATTAATGAATTGGCGTAGTCATATCATCTGGGTAGTTGATTTACCAAAGATGTTTAATTTAGAATCTCTTGATTATCGGTTACGTCAGTATAATATCATTGTTATTCAAATAGAATCAATGATTTTAGGTGTAGTTGTTCAAGAAATTCAAGGAACAACTAAGTTTACTGTTGATGATATTCGTTCTCCTGTAGGACAAGTCGCATCTAGTTTAGTACCTTATTTGTGTGGTTGTATAGTGCAACAAGAAGAAATATTATTGGTATTAGATGCAGTACATATTTTGCAATCAGAGATTCTTCGTATTAACTCATAATTGATACTTAGATAGTTTGTGTTAAATGTTTTCATTTCCTTTCGATGTAGGGTGACTAATGTATGTTGAATAAAACTAATATCAAACAAAATACAGATTCTCAAAATCAACCAACTTTGATTACTTCCCCGAAACTTATTGATGATACAGCAGAAAAATCTAGCACAAAAAATGTTGAAAATCTCGGATTAACATATATTAGAAAATTTAGATTAAGTACAAAATCTATAATTTTGTCTATAGCTGTCGGCACTTTGCCAATATTAGGAATCGGCGCAATCGCTTATATTTTTGGTAGTAACTTAATTACTAAACAAATTATTACATCTCAAGAAACTAAAGCCATTAGCATTAATAATACAGTTAATAGTTTAATTCAGCAACGCCATGGAGATATTCAAGTATTATCTAATTTATCGTGGTTGAACAAAAATAATGTAATACAAAAACCGGGATCAGCACAAGCAAATTTAGTGGATAAAGTTGATATAATCCGATTTAATGTACAAACAAAAGACTCCTTAAATCGTCTGATAAAAACAAGTAAAGTTTATGATAGTGTAGCTGCATTTGATTTGAATGGACAAGTAATTTTTCAATCAGCAGGAGAAACTTTAACCCCAGAAAACGAACAGCTTTATTTTCAAGAAGTAATTGAAAAAAATACTTCCATTATTAGTCAACCTGTATTTATTAAAAATATAGGTGCAGTCATTTATATTGCAGCACCTATCAAAGATAACGGTAATACTATTGGTATAGTCAGAACTCGTATACCCTTAAAAGCCTTAGAAGAAGTAGTTCAAGGCTATACAAATGATACATATCAATATTATTTTTTAGATCAAACAGGAAAAATTGTTATTAGTTCCCAGGCAAATTTATTTGGGAAAGAAGCTATAGAAATATATCCAGCTTTAGCTAATGTTTTAAAAGCGAAAAATATTGATACATTTACAGCCATTGCTAAAACCGATCAAAAACAGGAATTAATTAGTTATATACCATTTCACAAATTAGCAGATTTACCGGAAACCAATTGGCAATTAATTCTCACTAAAGATACAACCATTGCCTTTAAACCTCAAAGAGAATTTTTGACATTAATTGCCAGTACAACTCCACTAATTGCATTATTAATGACTTTGGTAGTAGCTGGGTTAAGTCAGCGGATTAAGAATAAAAATGATACATCTGTAAGTAATTTAAAGAGTAGCCAAGAGGACATACATCTCAATGCAGCCAAGCTAGAAGAGTACCCAGTCAAAGAAATTCAATGGCTAGAATTAATTTTAAATATTACTAAAAAAATGCGTGTACATTTTCAGCCTGAATACATTTATCAAACAGCAGTTTCGGAACTTATTCAAACTCTCACAGCAGATAGAGTAATTATTTATAAGCTACATAATCAAACTGGAAAATTTGTAGCTGAATCAATAAATGGTGATTGGGAAAAAATACTGGGTGTATATAATAATGATGGTCATTGGCAAGAATTAGCAGCAAATCCTCAATTACAAATCATATCCAATTTAGAAACAGCTACTAATTTAGCTAATAGTTATCTTGAGTGGCTGCAAAAATTTCATGTGCAAAGCAGTATCACTGCACCGATTTTTATTCATGGAGAAATTCAAGGCTTTTTAATTGTTCATCATTGTCAGAATTGCCATAATTGGCAGCCAGAAGAAATTAGTTTCTTGACACAGATAACAATGCAAATTGGTTATACTTTAGAACAATCCTATCTAGTAAATCAGATCAAAAGATTAAAAGCAAATAGCCAAGTTAATAGTAATCAAGATAGTTTAGAACTACAGAATTTTCAGAATAGTCTTCAGCCGATTGTTAACAAAATTGAACAATCTGTGAATGAAGTTAATATGTCATTCCGAAAAATCACAGCAGAGTCCGTCATAGAACCACAAAAAATTAACCACAGCTTAGAAATCATTAACAAGATGACAATTGCTATTCAATCTATAGCGAATATGGCACAACAAACTGTTAAAATTGTTAATGAAAGCAATTATAAAGTCACGGATACTGAAGCAGCAATGAAGTTAACATTGCAAAATGTTTTATTGATCCAGGAAACAGTTGAGGAAACAACTAAAAAATTAAGATGGTTAGGAGAATCTTCCCAACAAATTTCTCGTGTAGTTTCTATTATTAATCAAATTGTTATGCAAACTAATTTATTAGCAATTAATGCCGGAATTGAAGCGGCAAAGGCAGGAGAAGAAGGTCAAGGTTTTGCTGTAGTAGCCGAAGAAGTGGGAGAATTAGCAGGTAGAAGTGCTACCGCAATTCAAGAAATTGAAGAAATAATTACCAAAATTCAGCAAGAAACTAGCGAAATGTTACAAACAATGACTGTGGGAAATAATCAAGTTATTGAAAGTAGCCAGATGATTGAAAATGCGAAACAGAATTTACAGCAAATTGTGGATGTATCACAACAAATAGATAGTTTAGTTAACTCTATTTTAAGTTCGACTACATCCGAATTACAAACATCACAAATTGTGAGTCAAACTATTCAAGAGATGAACAGTATGTCTACCCATAGTAGTGATAATTATCGTCAAATTTATCAATCTTTAGAAAAAGCAGTAGATATTTCACAGGAATTAAAGGAAACTTTAGAAACTTTTTTGGTTAATTAAGCTTCTGAATTAATTGGCAGAACTCATAAATAAGGACTCATGACTAATGACTAAAGATAAAGAATTGGAAATCCAGATGCAATTTCTGGAAGAAGCGACTGATTACCTCAATACTTTAGAGGGAATTTTACTAGAAATTGATAATAACAAACGCATTGAATTAGAACATATTAACGCAGCTATGCGAGCCGCCCATTCAATTAAAGGTGGCGCAGCAATGATGGGATTTCGTATATTAAGCGATTTAGCCCATCGTTTGGAAGATGCTTTTAAGGTTTTGAAGACTCAGAAAAATTCTCTAGAATTTGATACTCATTTACAAAGTTTACTACTATCTGCTGTTGATTGGCTCAGACAAATTGTTGGATTGCTTGCTAAGGGTAATAATTTAGATCATAGTTGGTTAGAAAAAGTTTGTTACCCAGTTTTTGATCAACTTTATCAGCGTCTTGGTGAACCTGCACCAGAAAATATTACAACTTTATTATCATCAGAAGATGGTCAAGAATTTATCCCTTTATTGTTTGAAACGGAAGTTGAAGAATATTTAAAACGTCTAGAAGCAAGATTAAAAAGTAGCAATAAATCAGGGTTTAGATCGGATTTAGCCATGATGGCGAATGAGTTAGCTGGGTTAGGTGAAATGCTTCAGTTAACAGCTTTTACCAAACTATGTCAATCAGTCAGCCGTTCTCTAGATACCTATCCTAATCAGTGTTTAGAAATTGCTGATTTAGCATTACAAGCGTGGCGGCGATCGCAAGCCTTGGTATTAAGTAATCAATGGGATAATTTACCTACAAAAATTGATCTAGGTCAAATTATTGATGATCATGCCTCTGTACAAATAAATATGTTAGCGAATCAAGCCGATCATCTGTTAAGTAAACCAGTTACTTCTGATTTTAAATTATTAGAAAATGTAGAATTATCTCCAGAAATTAATGCTGTTGATTTTTCTGGTCATGCAGAAAATCCACCAATAGATACTAAATATCCTGAACGTAAAAACGATATTAACCCCCTGTATAAAGAAAGAGAAAATCAGGAAAATACAGTTAGAGTTCCTAGTAAACATCTCGAAAGAATTAATGATTTATTTGGGGAAGTCATTATTCAACGCAATGGCTTAAATGTCCAAGTAGAAAGACTGCGTAAATTAGTCCGTAGTCTCAGTCAAAGAGTCCAAACTCTTGATGAAGAGAATCAAGAAATGCGGATAGCTTATACAAAAATGATCAATCATAATCATGTAAATGAAGAAACAGAAAATAATATTTTAGAATCAGATAGCCAGCAAAAAATAAATTTATTATCTCAGAATGTGATGGAAACTCTTGTGCAATTGGCAGAGGTTACCAGTGATATTCAATTAAGTGTTGATGATACAGATCAAATAGCACGGAAATTAAATAAAACTTCTAAACAATTGCAACGACAATTAACCCAAATTAGGATGCGTCCTTTTTCCGATTTAGTGGAACGTTTTCCCAGGGCGATTAGAGACTTAAATGTTGAGTATGGCAAAAATGTCCAATTAAAAATTGAAGGAGGAAATACTTTAATTGAACGAAGCATTTTGGAAGCTTTAAATGAGCCGTTAATGCACTTATTACGCAATGCTTTTGATCATGGAATTGAAGATCCGGCAACACGCAAAGCCCAAGGAAAACCCGAACAAGGTTTAATTGAAATTAAAGCCGCTTATCATAGTAATCGCACAATTATTACTATCCGTGATGATGGTCGAGGTATTGCGTTGGAAAAAATTCGTGATCGGGCTGTAAAAATGGGTTTGGATCATGTTTTATTAGCAAATGCTACTGATGAAGAACTGCTATCATTAATTTTTGAACCTGGTTTTAGTACCTCGGAACAGGTAACAGCTTTATCTGGTCGGGGAGTGGGAATGGATGTAGTGCGAAATAACCTGAAAATAGCGCGGGGAGATGTGAATGTTGATACCCAAGCTGGCATAGGAACAAAATTTACATTATCTGTACCATTTACTCTATCAGTAGCGCGAGTATTATTGGTAGAAAGTTATGCTTGTAGCGATCGCAATTATCCTTTACTCTTAGCATTTTCTACAGATGTGATTGAGGAAATTTTCTTATTAGCAAATGAGCAAATTTTCTATCAAGATGGTAAGGAATTTATTCATTGGCAAAACACTCAATTACCATTATTACGCCTCAATAGTTACTTTGAATTTAATTGTTCTCATTACAATAACTGGGAATTGGAAACCCTCCCCATTATTAATGCAACCAGCGTATTAATAATTAAACATGATCATCAACAAATTGCCGTTCAAGTAGAACGCTGTTGGGGTGAACAGGAAGTAGCAATTCGTCAAGTAGAAGGTAATATTCCCCTACCTAGCGGTTTTAATAACTGTACTATTTTGGGGGATGGTCGAGTAGTTCCCCTAGTAAATACAAATGATTTAGTATTATGGGTAACAACTGGTCAACGTCCCCAAGTTAGTAATAAACTACCAACCACAAGATTACAAACTGCCTTCCTGCAACCGCCAAAAGTACGCATTGTCAGCCAATCTACCCGACAAAAAGGGATTATTTTAATCGTTGATGATTCAATTAATGTGCGGCGTTACCTAGCTTTAACTCTAGAAAAAGGTGGATATCAAGTAGAACAAGCTAAAGATGGTCAAGAAGCTTTAGAAAAACTAGAAAGTGGTTTACAAATTCAAGCGGTAATCTGTGATATTGAAATGCCACGCATTGACGGTTATACCTTTTTAGAACGTATTAATAATAATGTAGAATTAAAACATATTCCTGTGGCAATGTTGACCTCTCGTAGTAGTAGTAAACATCGTCAATTAGCGATGCAATTAGGGGCAAAAGCCTATTTCTCTAAACCTTATAATGAGCAAGAATTATTAAAAACATTGGCGGAAATTATTTTCCAGGTTGCGTAAACAGTATCATCTAATTAGGACCTTAGTTTAAAGGTATTTCTCTGTTAATTTTGTGAATATTGGGCGGAAGTTTTTGAAGAGTAAGGTTTATTTTTAGATGATATATTTACCTAGAGATAAAGTTTGAATAAAAGTACGAGATTCCGGGATATTCTGAAAAATTCTGCCTATACTTTCTGAGTTGATAAAATCTAACGCGTTTTTCTTCAACTCTTCTTCTCTTAAAGTTTGCAGTTCAGTAGTACCATAAAGTAATTGTTTTAATTCTCTTGGTTTTTTACCATAAGCTGATTTAATGAATTTTTGAGAATCTGTTTTAGCAGCAGCTATTAATATTTCTGTAGAAGGAAAAACAACAAATGGAATGACTACAGGTAAATATTCATGGGTATAATTTTCTCTTACTTTCGCTCGATAAAATTCTTCTATACTACCTACTAATATGTTAGAAATACTAATTCTCCAATCTTTGAAGTAGTCATCAGGATGGGAAAATGTATGTTCACTATCAGCAGTCACTAAAATAATGTCTCGATTAGAAATTAGCCCTAGTTCACTTTCAAAGTCTGCAAAAGCACCAAAAATAGTTCTTGTCACTGAGTTTTTCAACGCTAAAGCTTCTTTACCTGTTAGGTAGTAGTTATCTTTAATTTTATCAGCCTCTCGACAATATTTATCTACTGCATCATGAATATTTTGTCTGTTTAACTCAATATAGTTAAGAGTTACATTGTTTTGGTCTTCATCAGATAGAATACACTCAGAGATTTTTTTAAAAATTGCTATATCAGTCGCTCCATCTCCGATAATACCTATATTTCTTGCTAACATCACATTTTTCCTCATTACCTACCTGATTAACCAATTGTCCCTTCATACCACAGTTCTGCTAACCTATATTTTGGTATCTCGACTATCTTTTTACCTGTAGTTTCATCCTCTATAATTTCACCTTCTACAGTACCTATACCTACCAGTGTTTCTAGAGATGTATTTAGATTTCTGACATCACTCTTTCTATTGCGTTTTTCTAGCCGCACTGTATAAACATGATCTAAATGATTATGAAATTCGCGCAAAACAGATGGACTATGGGAAGTAATGATAAATTGAGATGTAAAACCTTCTGAAGTTGGAGATGTCATTTGCCAAATCCAACGCATTAATTCTTGAATATTTCCAGGATTGACACCATTTTCAATTTCTTCTAAAAGTATCAAACTTGGTGTTCTATAAAGAGAAGCAAGAAGACTAATAGCTGCTGCTTTCATGAATCCATCTGAAACTGCATCTGGTGTAAATTCTTGCAGTTTTTTATTTTGTCCAAGATCGAAAATCCACGCAAGTTTTGAAATTTTATCATTATAACTAACCCCGTGAAAGTTATGATCAAATCGTCTCATCAAAGCAGTAAATCTTGTAAATGTCCGTTCTTCTTTTTCTTTGATATATTTAATAACTGCTTGTAGTCCACGACCTGTACTACCTAATTCAGAAGGAATTTTAATAAAATCACTCCTGTCTCTTTCATCCTGAGCATCATCAATATCATGAATTTGATCTTCCTTAACTAGACCTTTAAGAAAAGCTGGTTGGAAGTGATAACTATATGTGTTTGCAAAATCTCCAAAAAAATCTCTACATAGTTTTTTTTCTGCTGTTTGCAAAGATGTATTATCTTCAATATCTTGTCTTAAAGCAATTAAGTTAGTTGGTTGATCATACCCACTTACAACTATCTTTTCATCATTATTATCTAGTTTAATTGTTATTTTTTCTTTGCAACTAGCGGATTCTGAAAAATCTTTGTTCTCATGTAATTCTATTTCATAAATAATGCTGCCATTGGAGTTATGCCAAGATATTTTAAATCCCATTGGTTCGCCTTCAGCTAGTCTATAACGATGAGCATATAAGTCTCTGTGGACATTAACTGTTTTTTTAGCATTTCCAGGGCGACCTCTTCTGACAAGCCTACAAAAGTGTTGTATACCTGCTAGAAGATTAGACTTACCTGAATTATTATTACCAATTAATAAGGTGACTGGATGAAGTTCTATAGTAGTCAGCTTATGGGTTTTAAAGTTTTTAAGTGTAACTTGTGTAAACATAATTGTTTTCTGGCAATGGCTTAAATTTTAATTACATTATTACTGTTGATAGCAATTTGAGAATTAACTTGCTAAAAATTAACTTTAACTAAAATTACCGTAGCGATGCCTACTAGCAAGGCATCGCGGATTTTAGATTTGTGATTCATCCGTAATCTAAAATCTAAAATCCAATCAGCGGTCTAACGGTTTACTGCGGCTGCTTCCCGTGCTGCTGCTGCTTGATCTGGGTGAATACCCAAGCGTGTCAGGTTAATACGACCCTTGTTGTCAATTTCTCGCACTTTGACAATGACCTCATCACCAACAGCTACTTCATCTTCAACTTTACCAACGCGGTAGTCAGCGAGTTGAGAAATATGAATCATGCCTTCTTTTCCAGGCAAGAATTCCACAAAAGCACCAATGGGTATAATCCGAGTCACACGACCGATGTAAACATCCCCTTCATGGAGTTTACGAGTCATGCCTTGAACAATGTTCCGCGCTCTCTTCGCCCGGTTTTCATCAACTGCGGAAATGGTGACAGTACCATCATCTTGGATGTCAATTTTTGCACCAGTTTCTTCAGTGATACCCTTAATGGTTTTACCACCAGGTCCAATAACTAGACCAATCATGTCAGGATCAATCTTAATTGTTAGCAGACGTGGAGCAAAGGGTGAAGTTTCTTCCCTGGGGGTGTCAATAGTCTGGAGCATTTTTTCCAGAATGTGCAACCGGGCAGATTTGGCTTGGTTGACAGCTTGGGCAATTACCTCTAAAGGCAAACCAGATATTTTCATATCCATTTGCAAAGCAGTAATCCCAGTATCAGTACCAGCAACTTTGAAGTCCATATCGCCCAAAAAGTCTTCAATGCCTTGAATATCGGTAAGGATTCGCACTTCGTCCCCTTCCTTAATCAAGCCCATTGCCGCACCGCTCACGGGTTTGGTAATGGGTACACCGGCATCCATGAGGGATAAACTAGAACCACAAACTGAACCCATTGAAGTAGAACCGTTGGAAGAAAGGACTTCCGAAACTACGCGAATGACGTAGGGAAATTTGTCTTTGGGTGGTAGTACAGGTAACAATGCTCGTTCCGCTAATGCACCATGTCCGATTTCCCGTCTACCAGGGGCGCGTAATGGTTTAGTTTCGCCGACGGAGAAGGGGGGGAAGTTATAGTGATGCAGGTAACGTTTGGTTTGCTCTAGTTGCAAGTCATCGTTAAGATTTTGGGCATCTCCAGGAGTACCAAGGGTACACATTGATAGTACCTGAGTTAGTCCCCGGTTAAATAGACCGCTACCATGTACTCGTTTGGGTATTATACCAACTCTACAAGATATAGGACGGACTTCATCAAGCTTGCGACCATCTACGCGCACGTTATCTTCAATAATTTGACGGCGCATGAAGTATTTGGTAATGCTTTTGAAAGTATTACTCAAAGCTTTGGAATCTGCTGTGGCCGCAACGCGAATGGGGTCTTCTTCCGATAAAGCGGTGATTTCAGCAGCGATACTATCTTTAACTGCATCTAAGGCAATATCACGATCAGTTTTAGTTAACTCAAATTGCGCCAAGATTTTCTTAATCTCATCACTAGCGCGATCACGGATATAGTTTTCTAAAGTTTGATCTGGTTCTGGTGGTGCTTCTTGCACAAGTTTTAAACCTAGTTCCTCAACCAAATCTAACTGTGCCTGAATCAAATCCCGAACTGCTTCATAACCAAAATCAATCGCCTCAATAATATCCTGTTCTGGCAACTGATTCGCACCAGCTTCGACCATGATCACCCCATCTGGGGAACCAGCTACCACTAAATCCAAATCTCCCGCCTCAATTTCTGCGTAGGTAGGATTAATAATGAAATCGTCACCCACTAAGCCAACTCGCACTGCGGCCATTGGTCCATTAAAAGGAATTTGGGCAATGAGGGTAGCAATTGAAGCACCTGTGACTGCTAACACATCGGGGGGGACTTGCTCATCCATTGACATGGTTATTGCCACAACTTGCAAATCATCCCGCAACCATGAAGGGAATAAAGGACGGAGTGGACGGTCAATCAGACGACTGGCAAGAATTGCCTTTTCCGGTGGGCGACCTTCCCGGCGCATAATTCCCCCAGGAATTCTTCCCGCCGCATACAATCTCTCTTCGTAATCTACGGTCAATGGCAAAAAATCAATGCCTTCCCGCGCTGCTGACCTTGTAGCCGTTACTAAAACAGTTGTATCTCCTGATTGTATTAAAACCGACCCACCTGCTTGGGGGGCTAGTAGGCCAACCGTCAGTCGAATATCCCGTCCATCAAAGGATATTGACTTTTCAAATTCTGCCATTCAGTTTTTTTTCCTTCTCTTACGCGATTCTCACTCTGTGGCAATCCTAACATTTATGAACTCTAGACGGCTTCTGTAATAAACAAACATCAAACAAAATTTCCTAAGTTAGCTGTACAACGGGCTTCATATCTGGGTTTGTTCCCTAAGTTATATTTTTCAGAACGATTTAATAATATTTAATCAATCAATTAACAGGCAATTGGCTGTATTACCCTTGCCTCGTCCTTAATCAAGAATATAATTTTTGTCAGAATCAGGATGTCCAGGATTTAAGGATTTACAGGATTTTTATTTGGATTTGGATTTTTAGGGGCAGATTTGCAGTATATCAGATTGCTGAATACTACATATTAAAGCTGTTGTTGGGTTGCGCTATCGCTTAACCCAATCTCCATTAAATAGTATCAGGATCTATATTTAATTCCCGCAATTTGGCTGCTAAACGTTCTGATTTTTCCGCTTCTTTTTCTGCTGTTTCTTCAGGTGTGGGAACTAGCTGCCCTTCTGGTGTAAAATATCGTAATAGTCCTTGATAAATTCCTAAATATAAACCTAGCTGATGACTCCACAAATGTCCTTGTTGATTTTTTTCTAAAGGTTGATATTCTCCATCTATTAAATGAAAACCTGCAAATTCTAGTGTATAAGGGTCGAACCAAAAATAATCCGGTGTGCGGAAAGTATTTTGATAAAGTTCTTTTTTATATTCTCTATCTGTATTAGCTGTAGTTGGTGAAAGAATTTCTAAAATGAAATTAGGATATTTACCATCTTCTTCCCAAACTACCCAACTTTTACGGGTTTTGCGTTCTGTTCCCAAGATGACAAAGAAATCTGGACCTCGAAAATATTCAGATTTTTTCTGATTAGGACTATAGTAAATGGTGAGATTTCCCGCAGCATAGAAATCATTTCTATCTTTCCATAACCATTCTAGACATTTGAAAAGTAGAATTATTTGTCTTAGATGTAGTTCTGTTTCCACAGTCGGTTCATCACTATATAAATCACTTGGGGGAAAAATTACATCTTGGGAGATGTTTTCTTTAGATTCTAATTCTTGAGTAATCATCATGATATGATACCAAGTAGTTATTTGTTGATTGTAGCATTGCGTAGGTTGGGTTGAGAAAACCCAACATTATATTATTCTTTTGCTGGGTTGTTGCTTAACCCAACCTACATGACTGATATTTTCACGGCTTAATTAAAGATTTCTCAGACTGACGATATTTAGCAATTAATTTACGTCTTTTTAGGGGTGGATAAAGCAGCATGAAAAGTGTGGTTAAACCTGTTCCAGTCAGTGCTAATAAAATAAATGAGTTAAAACCTATTATTATTCCTGTTCCCACACTAATCCCCAATCCTAATGTAAATAGTGTCAGTTTAGTTGTAAATGAATTTTTAACCAGTGGTGTCAGTCTAGCTATAAATGGATCTTTAAGCAAGCATATAGCCACATATAAACTTACAACAACCCAAATGAGAACATTACCAGGTATCATTAGTGTAAATTGCAAAACAAATTGCAAAACTAGTAGTAATAACTTAATAGCAATAGCAATGGAAACATAAGTAATAAAGGCACTTATAGCCATCGCTACCAGCGCAGCTATTGAGAATAGTTTAATTAAACGCCAATAAGGCAATTTTATCTTCTCAATTGGTAAAGCCGCCGTTTTTACCTTCACCGTCAAATTATCACTATCTGGATAAGCATTACTATAAAGAATCAATTGACGTTTATACCGCTTATCCGCCATTAATTTACTCGTATCCACCTCAACCTGAAAACGAATATTATTCCCGCTAAACTTACCAGGTTTAACCGAAATCCAAGCATGAGTATCCGGTGTATGGGGAGGGTCTTGAAGATGGGGTGCAACTTCCCATTTACCTTCTAATAAAGTATCTGGTATAGGATTTTTAATAGTAATATTCCTCCTTAATTTTTCCCCCAGCCTATTCGCTTTAAACTCTAAAACCGTCTCACTAAAATCAACCGTTGGTACACGAATAATATCAAGGGGTTTGAGTGATTCTAAAGCTAATTCTGCATTAGTAAATCGGTCTTTTTGTTTCGGTTGTACCATTTTTTCTAACCAGCCGATAAACCGCAAACTCAACCGGGGTAAAAGATGACGAAAATTAATTAAATAAGGATCATCTGCATCTTGTAATTGATCTATTTTTGTGGACTTAATTCCTGTGATTAAACAGATTAAAGTTACACCCAAAGCATATAAATCTGTAGCATTTGTCGGTTTAAACATTTGCTCTGGTGGAATAAAACCAGGAGTTCCTTTAAATACACTACTTCCAGCTACATCATGACTACCAATACGAGCAAAACCAAAGTCAATTAAATAGACATTGATTTGTTCATCTACCAAAATGTTTTCTGGTTTAATATCTCGATGAATTACCGACGGCATCCGATTTTGTAAATATACCAGAATTTCTAAAATCTTAACTGCAATTTGTTTAATTTCCTCTGGTGAAAAGCTGCGAGGTTCTGCTAAAGTAGAAGCATGAATATATTCTTGAACTAGACAAAAACCATCGGCGGTTTCAAAGGAATGCAAGTAACTGGGAATACCAGGATGATTTAATCCTTTAAGTACCTGTATTTCTCGTGCGTGAGCTTCTGAACCTGACCAACTTGAACCCGCTTGAGCAAAACAAAACTGTTTAATTACTTCTGCTTGCTTTGTGTTAAGATTTGTTGCTAACCAAGTAATTCTACCACCTTCGCGGTTGCGTCCTAATTCTCTAATAACATCATAGCCTTGTGCTTGAAAGTCTGGGTAGATGCTCATACTTCTCAGAGGTAACAAGTATATTAGTATATTTTAATATTATCATAATCTGTATGAGTCTTGCCTGTGTGCAAAATGAACCGCGATTTAGAATCGCCTGAGTTAGTATGAATTTAGACTTTTAAAACAACCTCTTAAGTTAAGCAACAGAGTAACCCAACATACATTAAATGGTATCAGGATCTATATTTAATTCCCGCAATTTGGCTGCTAAACGTTCTGATTTTTTCGTTTCTTTTTCTGCTGTTTCTTCAGGTGTGGGAACTAGCTCCCCTTCTGGTGTAAAATACCGTAATAGTCCTTGATAAATTCCTAAATATAAACCTAGCTGATGACTCCACAAATGTCCTTGCTGATTTTGTTCTAAAGGTTGATATTCTCCGTCTACTAAATGAAAACCTGTAAATTCTAGTGTATAAGGGTCGAACCAAAAATAATCTGGTGTGCGGAAAGTATTTTGATAAAGTTCTTTTTTATATTCTCTATCTGTATTTGCTGTAGTTGGTGAGAGAATTTCTAAAATGAAATTAGGATATTTACCATCTTCTTCCCAAACAACCCAACTTTTCCGGGTTTTGCGTTCTGTTCCCAAGATGACAAAGAAATCTGGACCTCGAAAATATTCAGATTTTTTCTGATTAGGACTATAGTAAATGGTTAGATTTCCCGCAGCATAGAAATCATTTCTATCTTTCCATAACCATTTGAGACATTTAATTAAGAGCATAATTTGCTCTAGATGTAGTTCTGTTTCCACGGTCGGTTCATCACTATATAAATCACTTGGGGGAAATATTAAATCTTGGGAGATGTTTTCTTTACATTCTAATTCTTGAGTAATCATCATGATATGATACCAAGTAGTTATTTGTTGATTATAGCATTTAATGTATTAATCCTGAAAATTCTTTAATCCTCAGTAGTTGTTAAAAACTTGGGCGACTGGAAGTCACGCCTACACAGACAAAACTCATCTGCATGAGTTGAAAAATCTTAATTTTTCTGTTAGTCCACCTAGGTGTAATTAGTTTGCGTAGTAGCGATTTATAATCACCGACAAGTTTTATCTCCTAACTCAAAATACGAGATAATAGAGATAAGCTGAAAAACCTTTAATTTGCATAATTTGGGCAGCCAGGACTCGTACTGATCTGACGATGCCCTGAGCCAGTCGAAGGGTCGAAGTATGCCCACTCGACAAGAGTTTTACTTATAAGCAATATGCAAGTTAGCTGTTCAACAGCTTAATAAATAAAAAATAATTAGTATATTCAAACATGGCGATTTTACATGGAAGTTGGATCATAAGTCATCAAAATAGCTATTTCTTTATTTGGGGAGAAACTTGGCGTTCTTCACAGGTACAGACTGAAATATTTGCTGAAATTCCTTTACATCCATTGGCTATGACATCAGTGGAATTAAATGAATGGTTAGAAGCATCTAATTTATCAATTCCTAACTTAATTCAGCCTTCTCCCACTACTAAACAAAGAATTAAAAGTAACCCACCAACAGAAATAAAATTACCTATACATTCACAAATCGTTTCTTTACCAACTTATTTTGTAGAAAATCAAAAATCAGAAATTACAACAATTTCACCGGTTCATTCTGTTAGTGTTGATATAGATTCTCCATGTTCACAATATTTACATCCTTGGAAAATTGATGGTTTTTGTCTCACTCCACCATTAGCAATTCAATTTCTCACATCTTTACCCCTGAGTCCAAATGATAGCAAAGCGGCTTTATTAGGAGCAGATATTCATTTTTGGGTACATATTTATAGATGGCATTTAGATTTAATTTCTCGTTGTAAATTTTTACCAACAGTTGATAAACAAGATGGTAATTTAATTGCTAAATGGCAGATACTTTTAGATAGTGCCATAGATGTCACTAGGTTAGAAAAATTCGCCTCACAAATGCCCTTAGCTTGTCGCACATATCAACAAAATACCGATAATATCGCAATTGATTTACCATTGTTACCCCAAGAAATAATATCATCATTTCTTAACATAATTACAGATCATCAATTGCGGTTAATGGTTGGTTCTCAATCTCCCATTGAAACGAAAATGATGATGTCTTTATCTGCACCATTACAGCAATGGTTACAAGGATTAATTAATGCAAATAATACAATTGATGCAGCCGGAGGAGAACGTTTAGAAACTACTTTAAAAGCTTGGACGTTACCATTACAATATCAACTCACAGGGAAAGCTTTATTTAGAACTTGTTTTCAGTTACTACCTCCACAAAATGAAGAAACAAATTGGACTTTAAAATATTTTCTCCAAGCAGCAGATAACCCAGAATTTTTAATAGACGCAGCAACAATTTGGCATCAACCTGTAGAAAAATTAGTTTATCAAAATCGTACAATTGAACAACCTCAAGAAACATTTTTGCGAGGCTTGGGTTTAGCTTCTCGATTATATCCCACAATTACCCCTAGTTTAGAAACCGCATCTCCCGAATTTTGTCACCTTTCTCCCATGCAAGCTTATGAATTTATCAAATCTGTAACTTGGAGATTTGAAGATAGCGGTTTAGGAGTAATTTTACCTCCTAGTTTAGCAAATCGGGAAGGGTGGGCAAACCGTTTAGGGTTAAAAATTGGTGCCGAAACTCCTCCACAAAAATCGGGGCGTTTGGGTTTACAAAGTTTATTAAACTTTCAATGGCATTTGGCAATTGGTGGACAAACAATTTCTAAAACTCAGTTTGATAAATTGGTAAAATTAAATAGTCCTTTAGTAGAAATTAATGGTGAATGGGTAGAATTACGCCCCCAAGATATTAAAACTGCCCAAAACTTTTTTAGTTCCCGTAAAGAACAAATGTCTCTTTCCTTAGAAGATGCTTTACGCATTAGTCAAGGAGATACCCAAGTAATTGAAAAATTACCTGTTGTAAGTTTTGAAGCTTCTGGTGCATTAGAAGAATTAATAGGGGCATTAACTAATAATCAGGAAATTCAACCTTTAAGAACACCTGAAAGTTTTCAAGGAGAATTACGTCCTTATCAAGAAAGAGGTGCAGGTTGGTTAGCTTTCCTAGAACGTTGGGGTTTAGGTGCTTGTCTAGCAGATGATATGGGATTAGGAAAAACCATCCAATTCATTGCTTTTCTACTCCACCTTAAAGAAGAAAATGTCCTAGAAAAACCAACTTTATTAGTTTGTCCGACTTCGGTTATGGGTAATTGGGGGAAAGAAGTCAAAAAATTTGCTCCTACTCTTAAAGTTTTAGAATATCACGGTGATAAACGTCCTAAAGGTAAAGCATTTACAGAAGCAGTTAATACACACGATATAGTAATTACTAGCTATTCACTGATTCACCGCGATATTAAATTATTAAAGGCAGTTGAATGGCAGATAATTGTTTTAGACGAAGCCCAAAACGTCAAAAATTCAGACGCGAAACAATCACAAGCAGTCCGGCAATTAGAAACCACATTTCGCATTGCTTTAACAGGTACACCTGTAGAAAATAGATTGCAAGAATTATGGTCTATTTTAGATTTCCTAAATCCTGGTTATTTAGGGAATAAACAATTTTTCCAAAGACGGTTTGCCATACCCATTGAAAAGTATGGTGATACTGCTTCTTTAAATCAATTACGTTCTTTAGTGCAACCTTTTATTTTGAGACGTTTGAAAAGTGATAAAGACATTATTCAAGACTTGCCAGAAAAGCAAGAAATGACAGTTTTTTGTGGATTAACTGCCGAACAAGCTACATTATATCAACAATTAGTAGATGAATCTTTAGTAGAAATTGAATCTGCGGAAGGTTTACAACGTCGCGGGATGATTTTAGGATTATTAGTTAAGTTAAAACAAATCTGTAATCATCCTTCCCAATATTTAAAATTAACAAGTTTAGAAAAACATCATTCTGCTAAATTACAACGACTCGAAGAAATGTTAGATGAGGTGATAGCAGAAGGAGACCGCACTTTAATTTTCACACAATTTGCTGAATGGGGTAAGTTACTCAAACCGCATTTAGAAAAACAACTAAAACGGGAAATATTCTTTTTATATGGTAATACCAGTAAAAAGCAAAGAGAAGAAATGATTGATAGATTTCAACATGACCCCCAAGGACCACCAATTATGATTTTATCCTTAAAAGCTGGCGGTGTGGGTTTGAATTTAACTAGGGCAAATCATGTATTTCACTTTGATAGATGGTGGAATCCAGCAGTTGAAAATCAAGCTACAGACCGAGTATTTAGAATTGGTCAAACTCGTAATGTCCAAGTTCATAAATTTGTCTGTACTGGAACTTTAGAAGAAAAAATAAATGATATGATTGAAAGTAAAAAACAATTAGCAGAACAAGTGGTAGGTGCAGGAGAAGATTGGTTAACGGAAATGGATACAGATCAACTTCGTAATTTATTAATATTAGACAGAAATGCAGTCATTGAAGAAGATGAAGGTTAAAAAATATGACAGAAAATATAGACCATGGCCGCTTATTCAAAGTTTGAGGTTGTTAGTCACCTTAAAATTAAATCCAGCCAAAATGCAATTGATATCAGGTTTCATTGACACATATTTGAGATTGAATGTCAGGATTCAGGTGAGGTGATAAGATATCCGACTTCTTTGATTGATTGTATTCGGAAAGGATAAATCTATCTTAGAAGTCGGGGATTTGGAAACAACTACTATAGCTGAATACTTACGATTTAGATAATGTACAAGATTTACAAACTTGGTTAGATGATCTTTGATATATGAGTAATAAAACTTTACAAGCAAGTCGGGAATGGTGGTCACAAAGATGGCTAGATTTACTAGATTCTTACCGATTTAAAAAGCGATTAGAACGGGCAAGAAATTATTCTCGACAAGGAAATGTTTTGAGTATTAAATTTAAAGCAGCGAAAGTATTAGCTAGAGTACAGGGTAGTGAAGCAGAACCTTATAAAGTTTCTTTATCCCTTGATGCTTTTAGTGAGGAAGAATGGGGTTATGTTGTAGAAACAATGTCCCAAAAAGCGATTTTTGCGGCTAAGTTATTAGCGGGGGAAATGCCACAAAATATTGAAGACGTTTTTATTAGTAACGGGTTATCATTATTTCCTTTTACTCTAACTGATGTTCATAGTAAATGTTCTTGTCCTGATAAAGCAGTTCCTTGTAAACATATAGGTGCAGTATATTATCAATTAGGCGATCGCTTCAGTGAAGATCCTTTTGTATTATTTCAACTACGTGGACGCACCAAAGAGCAAATTATCAGCGAATTACGCCAATTACGCAGAACTAAAAATGTCGAGACGATTCAGGAAACATCGGAAATTCAACTAGAAGTTTCTGAACATCAATATCCGATTAAAATAGATGATTTTTGGCAATATAATCAGCCATTAGAATCTTCCTTAGTAGTAATTTCACCTGTGGTTAGTGAAACAGTATTAGACACATTAGGGACAATTCCTTTAGCCAAAGATGAAGAAAATCCAACTAATTTACCTGCTGGTGATTTGGTGATGAAATATTTAAAAGTTGTTTATCAAGATGTAAGTCAAAAGGCATTTTTGGCAGCGATGAATGTGGGAGAATGAATCTTTTTTAATCTTGATGTACCCATTCCCTCACAGCTTTTCTAATTGTCCGCCTACCATTTGCCCGGTGTTGTTCAATTATTTTTGGTAAATCCCGAAGTTCTAAACTAGGAAATACGTTGGGACATGGACTTTTGTAAAATCGCAAAAACCCTAGATTTGTAGGGGTTTAGCATAGCTAAACCCCTATCTGGAAAATCAAATAATTAAGCCTTGTTGGGTATAACTCAGTTATAATAGACACATTTTAAACATCTGACACACCCCAAATTGTTATCTAAAATTGGTAAGAAATACCAACAGAAAAAACAGGATAAATACTCAACCAATCAAGATCGCTTTCTTGTTTTTTTCTTTCTGCTTCGATGTCATTATTAATTTGGGTTTTTAAAGCCTCGTCTGCATTTGGACCAAATGTAGGTGTTAACGCCACTTTTGGAGAGCCAGCAAACATTACACCTAAATTTGCTGAAAATCCCCAACGTTTCCCAGGTTTTACGGCATTACCCCAACCAATACCAATATATGGTGCGACACTATTGGCAAAGGAAACTTTAGCTTTCACTGATGTAAGCTGATCTGTGGAGTTATAGTCTCTACCATTGATATTAATTGTTCCAGCATTAGAGGCTTTTCCCGTTCCTTCTAAATTATTATCTTGAAATACCAAACCTCCAGTCAGACGAAAACCACCCTTTTGCCAAGGATGGTAGTCAACCAAGGTAGAAACATTGAATAGATTGAGGTCAGCTTTATAGTCAACATTAGACGCACTAATATCTTGACTTATGCCTAAGCCATTAATGCCTAATTTAGCATTGACATTAGGTGTTATGGATTTAGTGACCGTTGCACCAACACCTAGTGTACTAATTTCAGGTGTAACTGCCCAACCGCTTGTTTTTACAGGAGTTTGGCTTGCTTCTTCAGTAGGTTTAGATTCTTCTGGCTCTAGTTTTGATGGAGTAGAAAGATCAGCGCAGCGAGAATTTAAAGGATAACTTTTACAAAATATATCTAAATCGAGTGGTCTTTTTGCCAGTAAATCACCAGCACTATAGCTGAAAGTTCCTGGTTGAGGATGAGTTTCAGTTTTTTCAGGAGTGATTGATGTGGCAATATATTCATTTAACTTTAGATTGAGACATTAAGCTAAACAATAACCACGGAAATTTAATTCTTTAAACAATTGAACAGCCTTGGTTATCCTAGAATCATTATCTACAGAACCTATCACTTTTTGTCTCATTTTTAAGTTAAACAACTATAACTTCATTTGTAACTAGTGACTGAGTAATTGGTTCTGCAACAACTTCCTCCCCAATAACAACTTGATTTATTGATGTCCCCATTACCAAACTGGCAGAGACTGTTAATACAGACGCACTGAATTTTAGCCTATTCATTACTTGACCTTTAGTGAGACTTATTTATTACATTGTATATTAGCAGCAATGTTTAATCATTGTAAGTACCTGTGCAAAATTTATTTTAAATTTTTACTCTTACTTAACAAGGCTTAATATGTGAATTTACACAGAAAACTACAAAAAAAAGCCCTTGCTTCACAGCAAGGGCTAAAAAAGTATTATATTGTCAGTAATGAAATCAAGTTACAAACCACCTAGTCAAGGTCAGGCATAAACATTACTGGTTCATTTTCGCGGTTAATACCCTTCTCAAAACCACCAGCAGCAGCACGGGCGCGGCCTGCGTGCCACAAGTGACCAATGAGGAAGAAGAATCCTAAAACGAAGTGTGAACAAGCCAACCAAGCGCGAGGAGACACATAGTTAAAGGAGTTAATTTCCGTAGCAACACCACCTACAGAGTTCAAGGAACCCAGAGGAGCGTGTGTCATGTATTCAGCCGCACGACGAGCTTGCCAAGGTTGAATATCGTTCTTGATTTTTTCCAAGTCAAGACCGTTAGGACCACGAAGAGGCTCTAACCAAGGACCACGGAAATCCCAGAAGCGCATGGTTTCACCACCGAAGATGATTTCACCTGTAGGAGAGCGCATCAAGTATTTACCTAGACCTGTAGGCCCTTGAGCAGAACCAACGTTAGCACCTAAGCGTTGGTCACGAATCAAGAAGGTCAAGGCTTGTGCTTGAGAAGCTTCAGGACCAGTGGGACCAAAAAATTCACTGGGGTAAGCGGTGTTGTTATACCAAACCATGACGGAAGCAATAAAGCCCATCAAGGAAAGAGCGCCTAAGCTATAGGAAAGGTAAGCTTCACCAGACCAGATCAAAGCACGACGAGCCCAAGCAAAAGGCTTGGTGAAGATGTGCCAGATACCACCGGAAATACAAATTAAAGCAATCCAGATATGACCGCCGATAATATCTTCCATATTATCCACGCTAATAATCCAGCCTTCGCCACCGAAGGGAGCTTTAATCAAATAACCGAAGATGACAGCAGGGTTCAGTGTGGGATTAGTGATAACACGCACGTCACCACCACCTGGAGCCCAGGTATCATAAACTCCACCGAAGAACATAGCCTTGAGTACCAACAACAAAGCACCGCATCCAAGGATGATCAGGTGGAAACCGATGATGTTGGTCATCTTGTTCTTGTCTTTCCAGTCGTAACCGAAGAAAGAAGAATATTCTTCTAGGGTTTCAGGACCACGAACGGCATGATAAATACCGCCAAAACCGAGAACGGCAGAAGAAATTAGGTGTAGTACACCAACTACAAAGTAGGGGAAAGTATCGAAAACTTCACCACCGACACCAACGCCCCAACCAAGTGTGGCTAGGTGAGGGAGAAGAATTAAGCCCTGTTCATACATGGGCTTTTCTGGGATAAAGTGGGCAACTTCAAATAAAGTCATTGCTCCAGCCCAGAAGACAATTAAACCAGCATGGGCAACGTGTGCGCCAAGTAGTTTACCGGAAAGATTAATTAAACGCGCGTTTCCAGACCACCAAGCAAAGCCTGTGCTTTCTATATCGCGTCCGCCGCCTATAACTGATCTATTAGAGAGCGTTACCACGTGGTAGTACCTCCTCTGGGAATACGAACTGTTCGTGGGGTTGGTCTTGAGGAGCCATCCAAGCGCGGATACCCTCATTCAACAAAATGTTTTTGGTATAGAAAGTTTCAAACTCTGGATCTTCTGCTGCCCGTAATTCTTGGGAAACGAAGTCATAAGCCCGGAGGTTTAATGCTAAACCAACGATACCGACGGCACTCATCC
>OGVQ01000085.1_pt1 | contig 23936 bp, 25 predicted proteins | sample 1575801 | NCBI WGS metagenome assembly OGVQ01 (sample SAMN07581550, study PRJEB24739) | freshwater metagenome | place: Singapore | collected 2015-04 | reverse complement strand
TGGCTAATTCTCAATAGCAGGTATTTTCAGCACTGATTCTAGCGTATAATCTGAGTATCTTTGCACTTAACCTTCATTTCCTCAAAAGCAGTCATGGTGAAGGTTAGATAGTTTTCGGAGATGTCTAGTGTAGATGGTGCTTGTATGCCATTTCAAAAAGAATATATTTGTAAAGATGGTAGTCGCCTTCCCGTATTACTTGGTTTTGTGTTGATGGGAGAAGAACGGGAGAAATCAGTGGCCTTTATCCTAGATATGAGTGAACGAGAAGCCGCACTCGGTGAAATCCAGAAAAGTAAGAAAAAAATCCTCGAACTCAACCAAAAATTACAGCGACGAGTCACCGAGTTACAAACTTTGTTGGATGTAATTCCTATTGGTATTGGTATAGCTGAAGATCCAGAATGCCAAACTATTAAGATGAATTCAGCTTTTGCCAAGTTACTGAGAATGCAGCCCCATGAAAACGGCTCTCTGACTGCGCCTGTAGAAGAAAAACCGACACAATTTAAAATTTTCCGTGAAGGTAGAGAACTAAGTACAAAAGAACTGCCCATGCAGTATTCTGCCGCTCATGGTGTGGAAATTTTGGATTGTGAAGTTGATGTTGTCCATGAGGATGGTACAGTCATCAATTTGTTGGAATATGTTACCCCCCTATTTGATGAAAATGGTAAAACTAGAGGATGTATCGGCGCATTTTTGGATATTACAGAACGAAAGCAAGCAGAGAACTTGCTACGAAATCACCAAAAATGGTTAGAAGATATACTTAACTTAATGCCAATACCATTAGTATTTATTGAACCAGAAACGGCGCGGGTAATATTTGCTAATCAGGCTGCTGATAAATTAGCTGGGGGTGAATTTCCCAAAAACATAACAGCCGCAGAATATCACACTATTTATCATTGTACAGATGCCGCAGGTAATCCCATTCCTAATGAACAAATGCCAGGGGTGCGGGTAGCGCGTGGGGAAAGTTTGGCAGGTTTTGAGATGGATTGGCATACCTCTACAGGTATTCACTCTCTGCTCATATTTGCTGATACTATGCCAGTTATGCACGGTCATCAAGCAACCTGTATCTTAACTTTCCAAGATATTACTAAACTCAAGCAAATAGAAAAAGACCTGTCATCAGGCTATAAAAATCTTCAGCTACTATTTAACACGGCTAATATTCTTCTATCTAGTCGAAAACCGGTAACATTGATTGAGGCTGTTTTCCAAGAACTAGCAAAGCAGATTAATTTAGATGTTTACTTTAACTATAACTATGTAATTGAAGGCAACTCTCAGGTGATGCAGTTAGTTTCTTACACAGGGTTTTCTGAAGAAATCGCCCAAGAAATTACCACTCTAGAGTTTGATCAAACTGTATGTGGTACTGTAGCCCAGGAACGGCGGGTAATTGCTTTAGATCATGTCCAGGAATCTACCGGTCCCACAACATTGTTACTCCGCACATTGGGGATAACAGCCTTTTATGGTTATCCGTTGATGGCTCAGGGGCAGCTAATTGGGACTCTTTCCTTTGGTAGTCGGAGACTGTCAGAATTCAGTGAAAATCAAAAAGCGATTATGCAAGCCGTCTGTGATCAAGTAGCTACAGGGAAAGAACGGCATAATTTGATTGCTTCCTTGCAGACACAAACTGAACAGTTACGGGAAGCTAACCGGATGAAAGATGAGTTTCTGGCGGTGTTATCCCATGAATTGCGATCGCCCCTAAATGCCATCCTGGGCTGGTCTCATCTCCTACGTACTCGTCAATTCAGCCCAGATAAAATAGCCCAGGGATTAGAAACTATTGAGCGCAACGCCAAAAAGCAAAACCAGCTAATAGATGATCTGTTGGATATCTCGCGCATTATTCGCGGCAAATTAAAGTTTAATCCCCAGGCTTGCAATTTAGTTCCTATTATTATCTCAGCAATTGAAACTGTTTCTCTAGCTGCCCAGGCGAGGGAAATTAATTTGCACTTTTACCCCTATTTTAGTGATTCCAGGGAGTCAGAAGTGGACATAAAAACGTTGTTGTCTTCTATCCCTGCTGTAATAGTTTCCGGGGATTCTGACCGCTTACAACAGATTCTTTGGAATTTGTTAACCAATGCTATCAAATTCACACCCCAAGGCGGTAATGTGGAAATCAGGCTAGATCAGATTACTCTTAGCAACCCAGACCTAAACAATAGCAGGGGAGAAGAAATTCCATCAATAGTTTTACACAAGCAAGGGAGTAATTATCAACAACTACCATTGAGAAGATATGCTCAAATTCAAGTCATTGATAATGGTGTTGGAATTAGTGCGGATTTTCTTCCCTATGTTTTTGATCGCTTTCGTCAAGCTGATAGTTCTAGCACTAGATCCTATGGTGGATTAGGATTGGGATTATCACTTGTGCGGCATTTGGTAGAACTCCATGGTGGTACTGTTAATGTAAAAAGTTCAGGTCATAACCAAGGATCAACATTTACAATTAAACTACCACTTCTGGAAGAAAGCACAAATGCACAGAGGCAAAAATTGCCAGAAGAAGTAGAAGAATCTGCCTCTTTACCTCTTAATTCTTCCAGATCCCAGCCTGAACTCACCAATGTGCGCGTGTTAGTGGTAGATGATGAAACCGATAGCCGTAAATTTATGAAGACGGTACTGGAAGAATGCCAAGCAGAAGTTATAGCAGTGGCATCAGCATCAGAAGCATTGCAGATGCTAAAGCGATGGCAACCAGATGTTTTAATTAGTGATATTGGGATGCCACAAGAAGATGGTTACTCATTAATTCGCCAAGTGCGATCGCTCCCCTCAGACAAAGGCGGAAATATCCCAGCCGCCGCACTAACAGCCTATGCTGGAACAGAAGACCGAATGCGGGCTATCCAAGCAGGTTTTCAACTTCATCTACCAAAACCCATTGAACCAGCCGAACTAGCAATAGTAGTCGCTAGTTTGGTAAAACGTAACTATAGCAGGGAACAGGGAATAGGGAACAGAGTTGAAAGTCATGAGAGTGTATAGTTTTTTTGGTAAATTCTGTATCTCATTCAAGTGCATACCGCTATAATCACCTATATGCAATATCGTCGTTTTGGTAAAACTAATTTACAAATTTCTGTTTTTTCTTTGGGAACAATGCGCTATTTAAGTGATAGCAAAAATGTCCAGCAAACAATTGAAAAAGCTTTATTTTTAGGAATTAATCATTTAGAAACAGCAAGGGGTTATGGCGACAGCGAAACATATTTAGGAACAGCCATAAAAACTGGTTTGTCAGTCCCACGAAATCAACTTTATATTACTACTAAAATTCCGCCTACACCTGATGCTGATACTATGCGTCAGTATATTGATGAATCTTTAAAACGGTTAAATATAGATTATCTTGATTGTTTGGGAATTCATGGTTTAAATACTTGGCAACATTTAGGATGGGTACAATCCCAAAACGGTTGTATGCAAGCTGTTCAGGAAGCTGTCAATGATGGCAGAGTTAGACATATTGGCTTTTCTACCCACGCATCATTAGATATCATTTTAGCTGCTATAAATACAGATTTCTTTGATTTTGTCAATCTCCATTATTATTATTTTTTCCAACATAATGCCCCAGCTATTGAGTTAGCAGCAAAAAAAGATATGGGTATTTTTATTATTTCTCCTGCTGATAAAGGCGGAAAATTATATACTCCATCCCCAACCTTAACAGAAATTTGTCATCCCTTGACACCCTTAAATTTCAATTATCGGTTTTTGCTCAGTGATCAACGCATTACTACCTTGAGTATCGGACCAGAAAAGCCAGAAGAATTAGAAATTTCTTCGGACTTTTTCGATTATGCAAATGAATTAACAAAAACTGAAATTGCTATTTTAGAAAGATTAGCACATCACCAAAATCAGGTTTTATTAACTGATAAATGCAGTCAATGTTATGCCTGTTTACCTTGTCCAGAAAATATTCACATTCCGGAAGTTTTAAGATTAAGAAATTTGGCTGTAGCCTATGATATGACCGATTATGGTAAATATCGTTATGCAATGTTTGAAAATGCTGGTCATTGGTTTCCTGGTATGAAAGCCAACCGTTGTACAGAATGTGGCGATTGTTTGCCCAAATGTCCCGAAAAATTAGATATTCCCACCTTACTCACAGATAGCCATCAACGACTACAGGGAAAATCAGGTAGAAGATTGTGGGGGTAATAACTGCCTACTAGCAGACAAAAACCAATAGGGGACTGGTAATTGCGGATTGCAACCCATCCTAGTCCCTCTCCCTTCCCCGCTGCTTCCTAGAAGATGATTAATTTTTTTAATTTACCTCCCCATATATAAATTTTTTATGCTATAATTGGACTCGAGAAGTAATTCGGTGGACCACGTTTGTTTTTAGTATTGATCGGCTTTTTACCATTGGTATTTACAGACTTTTCTCCGAAATCTAAATCTCTACACTCTTATGATTTTGGAGCAGATTTATGTCAATTTATGTAGGCAATCTTTCTTATCAAGTTACCCAGGACGCTCTAAGTGCAGTTTTTGCAGAGTATGGTACTGTAAAGCGTGTACAATTACCCACTGACCGGGAAACAGGCAGACTACGCGGTTTCGGTTTTGTGGAAATGGAATCTGATGCTCAAGAAGAAGCAGCTATTGAAGCCCTAGACGGTGCTGAATGGATGGGACGTGATTTGAAAGTGAACAAAGCTAAACCCAGAGAAGATCGTGGTGGTGGCGGTTCTTTTGGTGGAAATCGTGGTGGTGGTGGCGGTAATTTCCGCGGTAACCGCTACTAATAGCCATCAATTTGAGAAGGATGTCTATCTGCCTCAAATATATAATTTAAGTTTACCACAGGCTCAGGTATTAACTCCTGAGCTTTTTTCGTGGATATTTTTCCATTCTGGAAGTTATAGCTATAGCCATTAAGATTACCGGATTCCTATATAAAATATAAGTGTAGCAAAACAAATTCAAATCTTCCAACATCTACCAATGCCTTATATTACTGCTGCTAGGGAAATTAGTTCTCTCATTGCTGAATATAGCAAAACTAAAATTTTGTGGATAGATACAGAAATTGCCGATTATAAAAGTCCTAATCCTAGATTATCACTAATTCAGGTATTAGATAATCCTGAAGATATGACTGGTGATCGGGTGTATTTGCTGGATGTTCTGAATCAATCAGATGTAATTGCTGATTTTATTGATCAGATTATGAAGAATGAGAGGATTGAAAAGGTTTTTCATAATGCTAGTTATGATCTGAAATTTTTAGGCGGTAAAAAAGCGAAAAATATTACTTGTACTTTAGCGAAAGCTAAAAAAATTCCTGTTTATTTATTACCATTACCTAACTATCAACTGCAAACTTTAGCTACTCAACTTTGTAATTTTCATGGAATTGATAAACAAGAACAAAGCGGTGATTGGGGTAAAAGACCATTAACATCAGCACAGATAGAATATGCCTATCTTGATTGTATTTATCTAGCTCAAGTATATTTAAAGTTATTAACAATAGAGTCAAAATTAAATATAGATCCTAGTAGTGAAGATTTAAGTTTATTGACTGCTAGATATGTGGAAATGGAACAGCAACAAAAAATACTTAAATCCGAATTTGAGCATTTACAAGAACGAGTTAAGCAAGCTATGTTAGCCCAGAATGTCCAAGAAACTTCTTACTGTAAGCTGACTAGCTATGAGCGAAAAACTTTCAAAACTCAGTTTCAAGAATTGAGGGATTTGATAGAAAATCAAGGGATTGATTTAGATTTTACCATCACTTTAACCGAAGATATACGGAAAAATTTAGGAGTTAATCTAGAAAAATTGCCTGTTAATGTTGATATAAATACTTATTGGAAAATAACGCCTCAGAAACAGGAACATGAAGAAGATTAACCCAATTATAGCAATTCTAGATTAGTTATGAACAACAAGATTCCCGACTTCTTGAAGAAGTTGGGGATCTAACTCTGTCCATTTTTATGAAATTGCTAACAAAATTAACAGAATCATCAATAGTAGTTAAGTCATAATCTAAATGTAGATAGGTGATTACTATTGGTAAACTTATGATTTTAGTTTATTTTGAGTAAAAGACAGTGATTGACTCGGTAAAATAATTTATTAATTCCTAATAATGTCAGGAAATCTGCTGATGATGGGTGAATATTGCAGAAGTAATAAAACAATTTAGTTAATGATTTGCTTCCAGTATAATGACGATTTATAGTAAATTATGAAATGGCAGTTATTTACACACAAACAGCGACACATAAACAAAGCTTTGAATATTTTGCTGTTTAGCATTGTTATCACTATTATTTGCGTTTCTTGCAGTAATAATCAAGATGTATTAGTGACAGAAGTTGGGGTAAGTACCCCCACTCCCCAGAGAGGAAAAACATCGAAAGCTGATGAGTTTTATATTCAGGGACAAACTCAACATTTAAAAGGTAATTCCCAGGCTGCAATTGCTGCCTATAGTAAATCTATTAGTCTGAACCCGGAATATGCAGCAGCATTTAAAAGTCGGGGATTGGTTTATTTTGATATTGGCAATAAGGAAGGAGCGATCGCGGATTATAATAAGGCACTAAGTCTCAATGCTAATGATGCGGAAACCTATAATAATCGTGGTAATGCTTATGCCTCTATGGGCAATTATAGGGCAGCTATCGCGGATTATAATCAAGCCATTAATCTTGATCCTAAATATGCCGAAGTATACAATAATCGGGGGAATGCCCGTGCTAATCAAGGTGATAAAAATGGGGCGTTAGAAGACTATACCCAAGCAATTCGCATAGATCAGGGATATTCTGTAGCTTATAATAATCGCGGTAATGCTTACTCCTCTAGGGGAGAACAGCAAAAAGCTATCTCTGATTATAATGAAGCTATTCGCATTAATCCTAATTTTGCGGCTGCTTTTAATAATCGTGGTAACGCCTATTCTGCAAGTGGTGATAAACGTGCTGCATTAAAAGATTTACAACGGGCTGCTTCTCTTTTTGACAAGGAAGGAAATAAGGAATTGTATCAGCAAGCAATGAAAAATATTGAGGAATTGGGAAGGTAATTGAATTTTAGATTTTAGATTTAGGTTATTAATTAAAACAATCTTAAAGCCAAAATCTAAAACTACTATAGCATTTCCCAATCTGATGAGGTACAGAGTTTTTTATTTGAGGGGAACAGGAAGGATCAGGGAACAGTAAATAAATTAGGGACTACCTCATAAGACTGAGAAAAGCTATATAGCAATCCTTAATGATACGTGAGAGTTTAACAAGGCTCAAATGCTTATAAAACAAGGATTTTTATCTACATATCTTCTCACCACTGGGGTAGTATTGCTATATCTTCTTCTATTCTTCTTCAAAACTAGGGGTGCGTAAATCTTCCACTAAGGCTTGAATATCTGCGGATGGTGCAGGAGTTAAACGAGAAACTACAATAGTGACAATAAAATTAATTACCATCCCTAAAGTACCAATCCCTTCACCAGAAACACCAAAAAACCAAGGTGTCATATCACCAAATTTTACCCCAGTAATATAGATAATTGTGAAAATTAAACCTGTCAACATTCCCGCAATTGCACCTTCGGAATTTGTGCGTTTATCAAAAATTCCTAATACTATTACCGGGAAGAAACTCGCAGCCGCTAAACCAAAAGCAAAAGCTACCACCTGAGATACAAAACCGGGAGGATTGACACCAAAATAACCCGCTAAAATCAGGGCAAAACCAACAACAACTCGCCCTACAAATACTCGTTTTTCTTCTGAAGCCGTGGAATCAAAAATGCGATAGTAAAGATCATGGGCAACGGAACTAGAAATTACTAATAATAGACCGGAAGCTGTGGATAAAGCCGCTGCTAAACCACCTGCTGCGACTAAAGCTATTACCCAAGGAGGCAGATTTGCTACTTCGGGGGTCGAGAGGACAATAATATCATTGTCAATGGTAATTTCATTAGTTTCCTTTTTAGGAGTTAATTGGAATCTACCATCTTGATTTTTATCTTCAAAAGTCAGAAGTTTGGTTTTTTCCCATTTATTAGCCCAGTCTAATTGGCTGATTTCTGCTACCGTATGATTGTGCAAAGATGTAATTAAATTGTAGCGAGAAAACATGGATAAAGCTGGGGCTGTGGTGTAAAGAATGGCAATAAATAATAATGCCCAACCTGCGGAAAATCTCGCAGCCCGTACACTAGGAACTGTGTAAAAACGGACAATAATATGAGGTAAACCAGCAGTACCTACCATCAAGGCAATAGCAATGAATAGAACATCTATCATGCTTTTGTTGGCAAAAGGTTGGGTATATTGGGCAAAGCCTAAATCTGTCTGAATTTGGTTTAATTTATCACCAATATCACTAAAGGTAAAGGCTAATTGGGGAAAGGGATTTCCTGTGAGAATAAAAGCGATCGCAATGGCAGGAATTAAGTAAGCTAAAATTAAGATCACATATTGGGCAACTTGTGTCCAAGTAATCCCTTTCATCCCGCCTAAAACTGCAAAGAAGCCCACGATCACTATACCGATAATCACACCAGTATTGATATCAACTTGTAAAAAGCGGCTAAATACAATTCCTACACCTCTCATTTGCCCAGCAACGTAGGTAAGAGAAATAAAAATAGCTGCCACCACAGCAACTAAGCGAGCGAGATTTGATTTATAGCGATCGCCCACAAAATCTGGTACAGTGTATTTACCAAATTTCCGTAAATATGGGGCTAATAATAAAGCTAATAAAACATAGCCACCTGTCCAACCCATCAAATAAATCGAACCGTCATAACCCAAGGCAGAAATTAAACCAGCCATGGAAATAAACGAAGCCGCAGACATCCAATCTGCTGCTGTTGCTGCACCATTGGCAATGGAAGGAATACCCTGGCCAGCAATAAAGAAATCTTTGGTATTTTCTACCCGTGATTGCCAACCAATGTAAATATAAAGAACAAAAGAAAGTCCTACTATTAAAATCGTCCAAAGTTCAACTGACACTATTTATCCTCACTTCTTATTATATTTGCGATCTAATTTATCCATTTGGAAAGCATAGGTAAAAATTAAACCTACAAAAATCAAAATAGATCCTTGTTGTGCCATCCAAAAACCAAAAGGAAGACCAAAAAAGCGAATTGAATTTAATGGTTGAACTAGCAAAATACTAAACACAATTGCTGTTAAAGCCCAAACAATCAAAAGTTTTCTAATTAAAGCTGTGTTATCTCGCCAATAAGCGCGCCGTTGTTCTTCATCCATAGTTTTCATCCACGGTGAATTTATAGATAATATCAATCAGCCGTTATTATCTAGCCTTAGTCTGATTTTTTATATTAATTTTTTTGAATTTTCCTGAAGGGGAGATTTTTCCGTCCTCAAGGACGGGACTTGCAGCAAATTTTTTTGATCTAAAATCTAAAATTCCCCTTGAGAATATTTTATCAATTGGTAGATGCAGCATAATTGTGACATACTCCACACACTCCTTTATGCCTTGTGGCACGCTTGCGCGAACAGGTGAGTGTGGGCTTGAAGTCGGTTAAGCTAAAAAAATCGTCTTCTTGGCCGATTTTCCGATGGTGTTTTGTGGAGGGGAACTACTTCTGCTTCGCTACTTTCCCTGGCCACTCTAATTAATAAAGCTGAAGATATTAAACTAGCAATCATGGAATTACCACCATAACTAAACATGGGTAAAGGTAAACCTGTAGTTGGTAATGCACCTGTGGTGACACCAATATGTAATAATGACTGGCCAATCATCACAACTACCACACCAATGGCGACTAATTGGGATGTCAAATTTTTGGATTTGAGGGCAATAATTAATCCTATGGTAGCAAATATGGCTAACATTAGTAATAGTAAAATACCTCCCACAAAACCAAATTCTTCAGAAAAAATTGCAAAGATAAAATCAGTATCTTGAATAGGCAAATAAAACAATTTTTGTTGAGAAAGTCCAAACCCAGATCCCCAAGTTTGACCTGAACCTACAGCTAGTAAACTTTGTACTAATTGATAACCATCTCCTGTCGCATCAGCCCAAGGATTCAGAAAGGACATAATACGTTTACGTTGATATTCTTTGATGCTAATACTTAGTAAGGCTAAAAGTACACCACCCAGGGCTGTTCCTCCCAGGTATTTATAGGGTAGTCCTGCTGCCAAGGCTATAAACCAAATTGTCATCCCACAAAGTGCTGTGGTACTTAAATTAGGTTGTGCCAGAATTCCTAAGAGAACAAGACCAAAAATACCTAACCACGATAAACGCATTTCCCAAGATAGTTTTTCCCATTTGCTAAAAAGTGTGGCACTTTGTAAGACTAAAAACGGTTTAATTAATTCTGATGGTTGAATGGGAATTGGTCCAATGGCTATCCATCTGGCTGCATCAAAGGCTTTTTTTCCTAATCCTGGGATTAAGGTCACAAAAATCAACATTAGGAACAATATTAAAAACCAATGAGATACTCCTAAAATTTTCCGCAATGGCAAATTAACAATGATGTTGAAAATAATTAAGGAAACGATACCCCAAAGAATTTGACGTTTGAAATAATATAAACCATCACCATGACGTTCATCAGCTACAGGATAGGATGCAGAAAAGAGGATGATTAAGCCAATAAACATCCATGTTAATGTTAGCCAACGCAATATACGGGCTTCTAACCCCCAGGTAGAAACAGAATTATCAAAAATTGGGATTAAACGTAGTAGATTCACAATTTGGTAATTGGTAATTTAAATTAACACTAAATTATCTCGATGTATTACAGTATCCACACCTTCATAACCTAAAATTGAGGGTATTTCTCGTGAATGTCGGCCACAAATCTTTTGCAATTCGTTACTACTGTAATTTACCAGTCCTCTAGCAATTTCATGATCATTAGTATCATATAATTGCACTGCTTCTTGATTGTCAAATTTTCCTTCTACGGCTTTAATACCTGCCGCCAATAAGGATTTTCCCCCTTTGGTAATGGCGGCGATCGCTCCTGGATCTAAATATAATTTTCCTCCGGGGATCAAACCATAGGCTATCCAACGTTTCCGGGCTGACGTGGGTTCTGGTTGGGGTAAAAAGTGTGTACCGATGAGTTCTCCTTGAATAATTTTGGCAATGTTGCGAGGAAACCGCCCTTGGGTGATGACTGTGCGGATACCAGCAGCGATCGCAATTCTGGCCGCAGAAATTTTTGTCATCATTCCCCCTGTTCCCCATTGAGAACCCTGTCCACCGGTTTGAATTTGTAGTTCAGTCAGTTCTTGCATACTGTTAACTACACTAATAGGTTTAGCATCAGGTACGGAACGGGGATCGGCTGAATATAATCTATCAACATCGGTGAGTAAAAATAACCAGTCTGCTTCTACTAAACTAGCCACTAATGCCGAGAGAGTATCATTATCACCAAATTTTAATTCTTCTACCGCTACTGTATCATTTTCATTCACAACAGGAATTACTCCCAAATTGAGTAATTCTTGAAAAGTGTTATTAACATTCAGGTAGCGGCTACGTTGTACCAAATCTGCTCTAGTTAATAATACTTGGGCAATAGGTTGTTGTAAAATAGTAAATAAATCATCATATATACGCATTAATCGCCCTTGACCAACTGCTGCTACAGCCTGTTTTAAGGCTATGGCTTTAGGACGTTCAGTTAAACCTAACCGCGCACAACCCACCCCCACAGCACCAGAGGAAACTAAAATCACCCGATGTCCCTGTCTTCGTAAATCAGAGAGAGTTTCCGCTAAAGTAGCAATGCTAGAAAGGGCTAATTGTCCTGTTTCTGGTTGGGTAAGACTAGAAGTACCGATTTTAATAACAATTGTTTTGGTCATTAGTCAGTTGTCAGTTGTCAGTTGTCAACAGTTAACAGTCACCTGCTATACTTCCAAAAAATTATACAGCGCCAATCCCTCTATAGTGAAGGTTGACGCTGTATGAGTTTATATTGACTTATTATCTGCTAGGGTCTTTTTTGGCTGACCCTGATGTTATCAAAATTAATGATCCCTCATTTTTTGTAAACTATAGAATTCCTTAATTATTTCTTTAGGTTTACTTTTTTCACAAATTATTAATGTTTGTAAATCTTTGTATCCTAAACCACACAAAAAAAACACAATGCTTCCCTACCTCTTCCCGGTAATAGATGCCCCTAGTATTTCCGATATCCAAACTTCAATGTTACGGATGGGGTGGGTACGCAGGTCTGTAAAATCAGGATGGATAATTGGCTCAACCAAAATTGTAAACATTCCTAAACGATTACCCGCTAAGATATCTGTAAACAAGCGATCGCCTACCATTCCCACTTTATGGGCTGGTAAATTCATCTCTTGTAATGCCGCCCTAATTTTCCTACGGGAGGGTTTAGCTGCACCTAAGTAGTAAGGTAGATCTAAAGAGCGGGCAATACTACCAATTCTGGCTTCACTTAAATTATTACTAACTAACCATAACGTTGTAGAATCACGAATTGCTTCTACCCATACTTGCAGTTCTGGAAAAGTCGAACCCACCTTAATTGGTACTAAGGTTTCATCTACATCCAATACTAGACCTTTAAGCCCATATTGTTGGATTATATCTGGTGTCAGAGTCAAGATTGAGCCTGGTAAAATCAAATCAGGCTGTAATAGATGATTGCGGGTCATAATTATGTATAATTAAATTTACCTTTTTAATTGACACTTCCTGCACTAAAGACACGAGACTACTACATTTACTTTCAAAACTTGATCAACCGAGCTTGCACCAAGTAGGGTAGTGGTTTCAACTCTAAACTTCGGCATTAAAATCTACTTTATCATAAATATCTGCCAGCAAAATTTGACAGGGAACAGAAGCTAAATTTAAGCTGGTATTTTCATCAGTAAATTCTGAAAAAATCCATTTATTATTATCACTTTTCCAGAATTGTTCAACGTGCATTGTATATTGGTCAATTAAAATATATTCTTGTAAACTAGGAATAGTTCTGTTTTAAAAGATTTTACCTTTGTTCTCAATCAATAATATGCTAAAATAGGTAATACACTTTAATTCGGTAATTAATCATGACAAAATCTACACCAGAAAGAGTTGTGAGACGTGGGAGGATATTTCCCGAAATTCAATGGACTGATGAACAAAAAGCCCAAGATAGAGCGAGAAGACAGGCATTTTCTGAGCGTTGTTGGGTAATTTTTGAACGTTTAAAACCAGAAATACTCGATAAATACTATGGTTGGTACATTGCTATTGAACCTGATAGTGGTGATTATTTCATAGATCAGGATAAGGAAGTAGCTAGTAAAATGGCTAGAGACAAGTATCCTAATGTGATTCATCATATTTATGGCATTAATGAAACGGGAGTTAGTGGCAGAATATGATTGAGGGAAGATTTGGAGAAAATGGACAAATTTATTTGGAAATTGATTTAATTGGTGGGGATGATTTCAGTTTTCCTGTAGAAACAATGTTAGATACAGGATTTACTGAATTTTTAGCTATGAATAAACAAGATGTACAAAGTCTTGATTGGACTTTTTTAGGTCAAGATAAGTTAAGAACTGCTCAAGGAGAAACTGAATTTGATGTTTATCATGGTAGGGTAATTATAGATAGTCAAGAGTTTGAAGTTCCTGTATTTGCTGGAGATGAAATACAGGAAATTTTGCTGGGTTCTCGATGGTTAAAGTTATTCGTTTTAATTGCTAATTATGCAGAAAATAGGGTAAGTTTAGAGTTAATTTAATCACTGTTTAGGATAATATAGCGTTTTCTAGGTTAGGGATTTACAAAATCTCAATTGTTGTCTGAATATAGATTTTATTCAATAAAATAATCATCAACATTAACATCTAACACATCAGATTTAGTAAAGGGAGATGATTCAGGAAAAGTAGTTAAAGAAAGTTGGGTTTCAACAGCAGCAGCTTTACAAGCTTCATTATAACATTCATCAAAGACAGTATCTAAGTAAGGCTTCAGACTAGGACTATTTTTCAAGGCTTTGTTGAGTCTGCGAGAGTGTTCAATAATGGTATAAGACCAACTGGGAGAGCGTTTTCCTGGTTGATAATGCCACTTTAGTAAATGCTGTAATACGCGAATAAGATTACTTTCGAGAGCATCTTTTTCTTTACGACTCATTCCTTCAATTTCTTCTAGTAAGTTTTCAATATCTAATTGGTCTAATTTTCCTTCTTTAAGTAAAATTGCGGTTTGTTCTAACCACGAATTAAAGTCAGTTTCATAGAGGGTTTTTACAGTTCTCATGATGTAAATACTCCTATAGATAAAGATTAGGGATAAAAATCAAAATCGAAAATTTCACTTTGAGCGAAGGGGCAATTTTCAGGAAATACATCAATTTTTTTCGCTAATATGTGATTTTTTAGCCTCAGTTCTCTTTCTTATTTCCGTAATTTCCCTGTGTGACAGCTAAGGGTGCGGAATGTGGGTTTTATCGTTTAGCTGGAGAATTGCACAAGATAAGTCTAATGGATTGCTAAAAATCATTGAAATTGCAGGTGCTTTTGCTGCTGGTATTGGCCTAGCTGCACAAGGAATTTCTCAATTATTAACGAGTTTACAATCAATAGGTTTATTTAGATAGATAATTATACCAAACATAAAACGTAATAAGGCAAAAGGTAAAAGGTAAAAGGCAACAGTAATTAAATTACCAATTACCAATTACCAATTACCAATTACCAATTACCAACTACTCAACTTCGTTAAAAAGATGTTCTTCTAACAGGGGTTGAAATTGGCGAAACTCTTCAGGGGAAAGTAATTCTGGTTCACCTGTCTTAGTAATTCTGGCAAAAAAGAGCAAGGGATCGAGGGGAGTATAAATGGCATACTCCTGGTCTTGATGGTAAAAAGTGGCAATTTCCAGCAGTTGCTCTGGTTCTAAACCATTTTCTTCATCTTCAATTTCTAAAGTGAATAATTTTGACTCCTCTTCAGGAGGTAAATCACCTGCTACAGTCAGGGCATAAGCAGTATTTTTGAGAATGAGATTTTGCTCAGAAAGAACCGCTTGAGCAGTGCTAAAAATTTCTTCAATGACTTCATCATCTTCTACTAAAACTGCTTCCTCTTCTTCGCCATCAGTTTCCCAAGCGAAAATTTCTATGGGTGCATCCACAGGTAACAGCAGGACATATTTTTGTCCATCTACTGAGAGGGTATGCTCAATGTAACATTCTAAAGTTCGTTTTAGCTCATCTGTCAAAGTCAGAGAACTTTCGGGAGCGTGATCATTATCTTCAGAGAATGGAGAGGAAAACATAGCTGAATTATCTAACTTTAAATAATACTCTTAAATATGGAAATCATTGAACCGTTAAATGACAGCCGATGTCAACCATAAATTGAGAGATACAAGCAATAGTTTTTAGAATATCATGTTAAAAGGGATCACTCATCAGTAAATGTTACTGATCTGTGTACCGAAGTTCGCCGCACATCTAACCATTGTTGTAAAATCAAGGCTGCCGCCTTACGGTCAATTAAACCTTTATTTCTGGATGGGGAACAGTTTTCTGAAATTAATAGTTGTTCTGCTTGAAAGGAAGTTAAGCGTTCATCCATATATTCCAAAGGCAGTTGGAGAGACTTAGCTAGTCTAGTGGCAAATTTTTGGACATGACGCGCTTGAAAACCCAAAGAACCATCCATGTTATATGGTAAACCCACAACTAAAATTTGTACTTGTCGGTTATTAACTATTTGTTGAATTTTTTCTACATCTTCAACAAAAGACTTACGCTCAATTGTGGTGATACCTGTGGCAATTAGGCCAGTACCATCACAACCGGCTAAACCGATGCGTTTACTACCAACATCAATACCCAAGGCAGAGATAAATGATTTGGAGGAATCAGAGATCACGTTATTATTGCTCCTGGGTTTCATCTGGTATTGCTTCTGAGGGAGAAGCTATATCTATATTAACGGTTTGTTGTATGGGCTGGTGTTCTTGTAGCCATGACATTCCTCCAGGGATAGGTTTCCGGGTTGGTTGCAGTCCTTGTAACATTTCTTGCCATTGAATCCCTTCTAGGGAGACGAATTTAGATTCTCGGAGTTTATGCCAAACGGAACGAGACATGATTAATGTATGTTCTATGCGTTTCGCCCCGATGCGTTCTAAATATTCTTCTCTTTCTGGTTGATAGTCAGAAGAAGCTAGTTGTAGTCCTTGTTGGGGAAAATCTTGGGCAATGCGGGCTAATTGAGACAATAGTTCAGGATATAGCCAAGTATAAGCAGGATGAACTGTAAGTGTCGCTACGTGGGGATTTTCACCTGTGCGGTCAAGTTGAATCTGAAAATACCCTATGGCTGCTTTGCGTTGGGGTTCAAAGACATAACCGCTTACAACTTCGGTTTTTGTCATCCACTGTTTGACTGCATCGCTAATAGCACCAAAGAATGTGGTTTTAAAGTCGTGGGTGTGACGGTCAAATACTTGCCGGACTAAGGGTGGCATGGAAGCTGTATCTAATTGATAGAGCAATTGAGCGTCGGCGTTACTAACTGGGAGGAGATTGGGTAAATCTGGCTCGGTTTGGATTAATTCAGCTAATAATTGGGGGTTAATTTCCCAATATGTCATTTCTGCCAGACGTTGAAAACCGTTGTGGCGATACAGTGCTAAGGCATCAACATCATTGACGTTAACTTCTAAAATCCAAGTCCGCGCTTCTAGAATGGACTCAAAGCAATGGCGCAGTAATTGTGATCCTACTCCCATGCGATCGCTACTACCTGCTAACATCACTCTATCAATCCGCCAAGTGCTGCGGGTGCGGTTAAACGGTGATATTTGAATCATACCCAGGAGGATGCGTCCCTGTTGGGCGACGTAACCCCAAAAGCGATACTGTAAGGGATTGGGAAACCAACTTAAAAATTTCAGGAATCCATACCACCGTCGTAACCATTGCATTTTTTGCATGGCCTCGCCAACTTCCTGTGGGGAAAGAGGGGATAAGGATTCTTGAGTTAGGCGTTCGATCTCGTCCAAGTCCCTATGTTGGACTGGTCGGATAATCACGCTGAGGTTTCGAGGGAGTAGTGAAGTCATTTTGATTCAAGCCGCGATTTAACCTTGACAAAATATGATTGTTGATCTAATGCTACAATTATTTTAACGGCTTTTGGCTCTTAAGTCTTGCTTCTAAAGAGTGATTTTCTTAACTAAATACTTAAAAAAATATCAAAAGCAAAATATGGCGGCTCTGGCTTTGGGGCTAAAACCACAATATCTGCTTTTATTCTATGTGAATTAGAGCAAAAATGCTGTTAAATCTATAAAACTTGACGAGAAGCAAATTTTTCAAAGTCAGCTTGGGTTTGATGAAGTAATTGCTGACGACTATCTTCTACTGTCTGTTTGAGGGTTGGAACCAGGTTGCGAGCTTGCAGTGTCATGTGCAACTGTAAATGAGCTACATATTCACTTATATCTTGATTATCTACAGTTGCGCCCGTTAGTACATTGGATTCCATTGCCACTGTGTTCTCCTTTGTAAAGTTTGTGTAATTGTTTGACTAGATCAGAAGGTATCATGTTTTTCACCTAGCTTCTTATTTCGTAATGAAGTTTAATGAATGGTTGACTGCTGACTATTGACTATTGAGAGGAAAGAGTAAATTTTAATTGTTTTTTGAATATCGCATATTCTGTACCCTAAATAATTAGAGATTAAGGACACAAAAGTACATATTTATAATCTTCCCAAAGTGTATAAGTTTCCTGAAAAACTTCATCCCAACTTAAAATAATAATATCTAGCTATATTATTCCATGACGGCTAATACAGATCTTGGTAATAGTTTTTCTTTAAACCAAATTATTCTCCCAGGAACATTATCTAGTTTTACGCCAGCTTTTTCTAGGTTCAATCTTTCGGAAATGGCTAAAATTAAATTATCACAATTTGCCCGTTTAACTTGAGCAAATTTCTTTTGTAAATATTCTGGTCGCCAATAACCGACAATTTCTAATAAAAACGTCCTTCCGTCTGGATGAACTAGACGAAAATCGGGAATCATAACACTACCAGGAATGGGAATTAAATCTACTTCTCTTTCTAAGATCCAACCACTTTTTAAAGCATCCCATTTACTAGCAAAGGATTCTTCTAACATACTATCATAGGGCTTTCCTGGGGGGTAGTGGGATACTAAGCCACATTCAGAATTGAGGGTGAAACGTCCTGTTCTCCATTCATTTGTGTAAAAATCACGGGTTTGTAAAGTGGCTGATAAACTCCATTTTGTGACATGAAGTAAAGCGGGAATTAATTTGGCTATGGCTAAACCATAACGGGTGTTGGGAGTAAATAAACTCGTCGGACCATCTACGGTAATTGTAAATCCATGATCGGCATCACCTTCAATATAAGCCATTAATTGAAATAGCTTTAAATAACGAAATAAGAGTTTATATTCTCCGGGAACATTGCGATGAGCATTTAACATTAATTGACTAGCTTTGTAAAAAACTCCTTGGATTTGAGATAAATTATAACGATGTAATACATCTTCTGGTTTAGGGGCATCAAAAGCTGTTAAAATTTTATTTTCTGATAAATCGGCATAAAGTCCATTGCGGATTTGATTAGGTAAAACTTCTTGATTGAGTTCTTGACTTAAATCATCCGCAATTTTATTTAAAATTATATCAGTTGATTCCCGACTAGAAACGGACTTTGCTGCTAATGCAAATACTTTTGCTCTTAACATGGGTGGTTCAAGGGGACTAACTATTTCAAAGGTGCAAAAACCACTTTTGAGAATATAGGCTAAACCCCGTTTCATCCGGTAATCTGTGGTATCTCCTTCAAAGTCGGTTAATTGACGTTCTAATAGGCCTTGAGTTTTGCCAACTGCTTCCTGAAAAAAATTAATTAATTCAGTGGCTAAATTCAAATGTCTTTGATCAAGTTTCAGTCTTTTGGGGATAATTTCTTCGCCGTTTTGGCGGTGTATTAGTAGATCCGTTGGTAACATCTTTCTTTTCGGTTGAATAGTTAATTTCTAATTGTTCTGCTGCTTTTAAATCGCTTTTCTTTTCACTGCTATAAATAACTTGTAAATTGCCTTTTTTGGGTTTTTCTTCTGGAGTTTTATTTTCGCCTCTGCGTCTAGCTGAAGTTCCTTCTTCGCTGGTATCTTCGGCAATGACTTCATATAAAATTGCTTGTTTATTAGCTATATTACCTTTACGTAAGACTCTCCCCAAACGTTGAATATATTCTCTGGTTGAACCTGTACCTGATAAAATAATGGCAATACTGGCTGCGGGGACATCTACACCTTCATTTAAGACATTTGAAGCAACTAAAGTATTATATTCACCTTCTTTAAATTTAGTTAATATTTCATGCCTTTCTTTAACTGGGGTTTGATGGGTAATTGCGGGAATTAATAAGTCTTGAGAGATGCGATAAACTGTAGCATTATCAGCAGTGAAAATTAAAATTCTTTCGGGATAATGGGTAGCTAATAAATCTACAAGTACCCGAATTTTCCCATCTGTGCCTAAAGCGATTTCTTTGGCTTGACGATGTGATAACATGGCTCTGCGTCCAGGCTGTGATCTTGCACTCATTTGCACAAACATTTGCCAACCTTGGAGACTTCCTAAAGAAATTTTTGATTGCTTTAAAAAATCATTGCGAGTTTGAATTAGGCGATTATATTTTTCCCGTTCTAGTTGGGATAATTTAACTTTAATTTGCACAATTTCATGGGCTGCTAAAGCTTTACCTGCTAAATCTTCAGCGCGTTGACGATAAACTTCTTTACCAATGAGAATATTTAATTCAGTGTGTTTCCCATCTGTGCGTTCTGGTGTGGCGGAAAGTCCTAAACGGTAGGGGGCGATCGCATATTCGGCAATAACTCGGTTAAAATCTGTAGGTAAATGGTGACACTCATCAAAAATTATCAAGCCATATTTATTACCTAAACTCTCCGCGTGAATTGCCGCACTATCATAGGTAGCGACTAAAATCGCCGTTCTATCCCGTGAACCACCTCCCAGTAATCCTACTTCCCCATCAGGAAAAGCCGCTCCTAAGTGAGCATACCACTGGTGCATTAAATCTAAAGTTGGTACTACAATCAACGTCGTGCGCGGTGTAGCTTGCATCGCCATTTGGGCTAAATAAGTCTTTCCCGCCGCCGTTGGTAGGACAACTACCCCCTGTCGTCCCGCCAATTTCCAAGCCGCTAAGGCCTCATTCTGGTGGGGATAGGGTGTCATTTCTAGGCTAGATACCAACTCCAAAGGATAAAAAGCCTTAGCTTCATCAATAAAATCCGTTGCTTCTGCTTGGAGTGCTTCAACTAAGGGACGGTATCTAATAGCAGGAATGCGGAATTTTTCAATTCTATCATCCCAAATTGCATAGTCTATCCAGGTTTTACTGCGTGGCGGCGGATGTAAAATTAATGTGCCACGATCAAAAGTTAATGTCGGGGGACGAGCCATAAACCGAGTACAGTTACAATTAAAATTATCGTGATGTTATCTATTAGCTAAAGTGTCAGACTCTTTACCATTAGGCGAGCATTATCTCGCTTTAATTAACGATATTATCGAAACCACTCTCAAGGGCAAAATTAGTTCTGTAGAGCAGGTTTATCAAATGTTACTCAAAGGTATCACTTCCGGGACTGGGGAGGTGTTTGAGTTAGTTTTGAGCGATCGCTTAAATATTATACAATCTCAGGTAGATGAGGAAACGGACGAACTGAAAAAAGCCAAAGCTACCCGTAGTTTACGCGCTGCTAAAACTATCCAAACGCAATGGCAACGCTGGCAAGAACAAAATAAAGCCAATGAAGTTATAGCTTTATCTATGCGGGAAATTACCACAGCTAGTTCAGATGAACGTTTAACGGCCTTATTGCGAGCGACAGATCCCAACCAAAAGTATCCTTTAAATTTATCCCAACTTCAACAACTAGCCAAGTCTTTACAACAATTTGCTAGTGCTAATGAAGATTTTCAGCAAATTTCTGATGGAATTAATCGTGGTATAACTGCTTGGCAAAAGCTCCAGCCAAACTTGCTTAATTGGATGTATGAACAAAAAAACTCTCTAGGATTTGGTGGCATTCCTGGAGAAAATAGTCCTTGGGCAAGTTGGGCTAAAGTAGTAAATAGTGAAGTTCCCCAAGCATTTTTTCACACCTTAGCAGTAGAACAATCAGCTTTAGAATTTGCCCAAAAATATCAGAGTATGAGTTTGAGTGATTGGGTAGAATTAGTTATAGTTTTACAGTTTTTGCAAAGGGGTTTAATTGGTTGGTTTGATCAACAAGCTTATGACATTCAAGCAGGTCCAAAATTATCTATTTCCACATTTTTAACCTTTGCCGTAATTTGGAGTCAATTAGCGAGCGTTTTTCAAGATCAAGCCATAATATATAGTCATGGTGCAGCGCAAATTATGCTGCAAATTTTGCGAACTTTTGCCCAACGTCCTTATTTTCCGCTGTATGGTGGGATTTTTGCCTCATTTTCTGGTAGTTATTTACGGGATGCTTTGGATTATTTAGATGTCCCTTTGCGTTCAGCAGAAGGTACTCAAGAAAAAGCCCGGATTTTGACATTATTGGGGTATTCCCAGCGCGGTTTGGGTAGATATGATCGCTCTCTTAATTTCCATCAACAAGCTTTAGAAATAGCCAGAAATGCTGGGGATAAAATCTGTGAAATTGCCAATCTTAATCATGTTAGTCGTACCTATGTGCAACAACAAAATTATGGTGAAGCCATTAATTATAGTCAGCGGGCATTAATTTTTAGTAGACAAATAGGAGATAAAACTGGAGAAGCGAATGCTTTAGTTAATTTAGGTTATAGTGAGGTGATGCAAGCAAAGCAAAATGAAGTTAGTGAACCTGAAGTCTATGAATCTGCCATTAACTATCTAGAACAAGGATTAAAACTGGCAGAAAAATTAAATGATTTGCAAAGTCAAGCTTTATGTTTTAGTAGTTTAGGTATTGGTTATTTAGTTACTGAACAATACTCAACAGCAATTAAATATTTAGAAAATGCCTTTAAAACAGCCCAGGTTTCTGGTGATTTGTATTTACAAGGTCGTAACTTAGCCTATTTAGCTGAAGCTTATTATCTGATGGCTAATTATGAAAAAGCAGTTTACACTGGTAGTTTAGGAATGTATCTTTTAGAGCAAATTGCTTCTGAAGAGTGGCGACAACCTGCTGCTTTATTAACAATAATTAGGGGACAATTGGGTGCAGATAAATTTCACCTACTCCTGCAACAAAATCGCCCAAAAATGATTGCTGTCATTGGTGTGGATGGATATGATTATATTCCTGAATTGTTGGTAAAATATCAATAATCTATGTAAGTTTATTTACCCTAATGTTGGGTTTCCTTACATCAACCCAACCTACCTCATTCCTGTAACCAATTCTCTATATTTAATTCCTCAACTCTCAATAAATCACTATCATTAGAAACCAGAATAAACCCTTTAATGATAGCAGTTGCAGCAATTAAAATATCTTCTGTTTGGATTGGTAATCCTCTTAATCTGAGATTTGCATGAATGTCTGCTGCTTTTTCCACAATTGATAAATCATCTAAGAAAATGATTTGATAATCTTTACAGAAATTATCAAATCTTTCTAATTGTTTAATTGCGTTGACTGCAAATAAACCTCTTTTAACTTCAAAGTAAGTAATGCAACTGATACTCAATAATCCTTCTTGAGATTGAAATTCTTTTAATCTTTGTTTAATTTTGGGATTATTTTTCAGTTCTAAGGAGACAATATTGGTATCTAATAAATATGTCATGTTTTTTATTTCCGTTTAATCATTTCATCAAAAATTGCTATTTGTTCGGGAGTTAATTCATTTAAAGTCCCTGCGACTGCTTCTGTCACCATAATCCCGCTACAACGAGCTTTTAATTCCTGATCTTCCATGCTATTAAACTCATCAATAGGTAAGTTTTGCTGAAATAGATTATATAACTCTTGAATCATTTCCTCTGCATTCAGTTCTTCCTTAAATAAAGGACGTTCTTCCATTAAAATAGCCACAATTCTCTCAATTCTTGTTTTCATAGATTCTTGTTGAAGTTCTGTTGATAACATAATATTTACTCCATAGAAATGTAAATGATATTCATAGGTTTTATATATTGTAGCATTTTTTAGTTTAGCGTTATTACAGGAGGTGCATCTTTTATAGCATTTGGTGCTGGTTTTGTTGTCTGGTCATTCCTGAAAGAACAAAAAAAGAGAGATTCAAATATATTACATCAGCTAGAATCACGATTGTACGCTTTAATGGAAATGCCAACATCTCCTTATTTAGTAGGATTTATTGATTTTCTGAATGACAAGTTACCTAAAAAGTTTAATAGTGAAGAAGTATTTATTGCACCGAATATTCCTTTAGATAAATTCACTAATGCTTTATCCAATTATGCAATTGTTAATGCTGATGAACAGATATTAGCTCTGATAGATACGAGTTATTGGCATGATGCAAAAGAAGGTATTTTATTAACTAATAACAGAGTTATTTGGAAGCGTGGATGGTCAAGTCCTAATTTTATTAATTATGTTGATGTAGCCGATGAAACGAAGGAAATTCCAGAACTTTCTCATATTCGGGATAGTGTTAAATTTTATCTACTACTACAAGAAATAGGAGGAAAATATAGATTGCTTTAAAATTGGAAGAATTCTCATTTTTTTAATTAATCGTCTTTTCCTAGTTCCTAGTCTCTGACTAGGAATGCAGTTGATGAGGCTCTGCCTCAACTATCAACACAAGTATCGTGACTGGGAAC
>OGVQ01000084.1_pt1 | contig 23989 bp, 20 predicted proteins | sample 1575801 | NCBI WGS metagenome assembly OGVQ01 (sample SAMN07581550, study PRJEB24739) | freshwater metagenome | place: Singapore | collected 2015-04 | reverse complement strand
ACAGTATTTAATTAATCAAAATCCTGAAAATGATCAAAAACTGATTCCGTTATTTAAACTATTGCTATCATTAATAACAGGTAGTTTCAATAAATGCTGTGGCGAAAATAGCTTAAATAACGGAATCAGTTTTTGATCATTTTCAGGATTTTGATTAATTAAATACTGTTCATAATCTCTAATATCAAAATGTGTAAAAACTAATTGATTTTGAATTTTATCTATTGCAGGTTGAGCAATTTCTTTATAAAAAAAGTCCGTGCGAGAAGTGGATAAAAGTTTTTCTTCAAAATCAGTAAATTGCTTAACCAATTGTTTATTTTGAGCAAAAAAACTATCAAAAACTGCTGCATCAAAAATGAACCATTCATAAATATTAGTAGCAATTAAATATTTAATTTCTGAATTTTTATTGATAATTCGTTCTCGTAAAAAGTATAGAACTAATTGTTGTAACGCTTTAGTATTTAAATTATCAACCTTGAGCATTTCATTATTATTTACTTTTTTAGCTTCTATAATCACACCAACAGTGCTTTTAGTATCTTTTCCATTATAAATTACTAGGTCATTACTTGCTTTAATATTTATCAAGTAATCACAACCATAATAGGTATTTTTCAAAAAATCAGTGAGAATATTTTTATGAAATTCCTCTCTTTCATTTTCATCAATTTGATTAAGTAGTGTAATCAGATGCCTTTTAAACGTCTCAAACTCATTTCTAATTGGTTTAATTCTCAGAAATGCTTTGTTTAATGCTTGTCTAGGTTTAATTTTATTGGTTATCATAATTCAATTACCAACAATTATAATTTCATTATTAATATTTAGGTCGACATTGTAGCATGAATTAAAGGCAATAAATATATTGTAATGTTTTTTAACACTTCTTCAAGAACTCGGAAGTCTGATCAAAAATTACATTAAGTTTAAGAAAAATCATTACCTGCAAATGAAGTGATAATTTAGATAATTAGTTGCCCAAAGAGGCACATATATGAAAAGCTTTCGGTTTTCCCCTGGTAAAAGTAAATACAATAAATTTTTCCGCTTGGCTACATCTGCAATAGCGGCCTTAGTCTTGGCAGCAAAACCCATCCAGAATCAAGAATACCTACACCTCCACCTCTTCCTAATCCTGTAGTTCCTAAACCTGAATCTACTAATCACAATACTCAGAATGTAGATTTAAGTTAAGCTTTGGCGACTCGAAATCGCAGTTACATAAACAAAGTCCGCACTTCGACAAGGCTTTGGCGTGAGATCAGTCCAAGTCTTGCCGAAGTTGGCAATAATTCTGGGTTGAAAATGTCTTGATTGCAGGTTTCAGCGATTAGTATTACAGGCCGCTACAGCTACATGAATTGTCTTGATAAGTTCCTGATCAAACGTAATCAATTTCTCTTGTAGAATCAGTACAGGGACGCAAACGAGTGATATTGAGTCCGGGATAACTATCCAGAGTGAGTTCTAAACCCTTGGTTACACCTTGTATCTGAAGTTGCTCTTGTAAGTACAGCAAAATTACTCTAGTTCCTTGTCTTAAAATCTCAGATGGCATTAAACTCAGACTATTACCGTTTAAGTAAAGATTTTTAAGTTTTCTCAATCTGCCGATTTCAGGTGGCAGTGACTCTAAATAATTATTGCTAAGGTCCAAGGTCTCTAAATTAGTAAGTTCTCCAATTTCACTAGGTAAATATCTAAGTTGATTGTTGCTAACGACTAATATTCTCAAGTTAACCAACTGCCCAATTTCAGTAGGTAATATTTTTAGTCTATTTTCCCCAATATCTAGTTTTGTTAGCGGATGTTCTAAAATCTTATGAATATTTTTTTGAAGATTTGGACTAGTTAGCTGTAAATCTTCAAGGTCTAATTCAGTTCCTTGATTTTTTACAATTCTACCAAAAAAATTATTGTTGATCATAAATTTATTTCTCTATTTTAGTACCTTCGCCAATTTACGGAGGTAAGTTGATAAAGCCTTCACTAATAACTCGCTGTTCTCTAAAGCAAAACAATAAGTCCTAAAAATTCCCTGAAGGTTTCTCACCAGGTATTTTTTAGCCTATTCCTTGTTGTATAGAGGCTTTGAGAGTTTAGTCTCTTATAAAGTAACACTGATTTATGAGTTATTTTGGACAAATTGACACAATTTTTGTCGGCTCTTAATTTAGCAAAGTTATTGTTAAATAAAGGACTTCTCTCTGTTATAAGGTGCAATAGCAACAATTACTAAACCAGTTTTTTAAATATTGAGGATTGATGAAGTCAAGAGCAAATGAGATGATTGTATGAACCATTTTGGTTGTAGTTAGAGAAAAAGTACGTAAAAAAGATTTGGGTTGTGACCAGCATAACTGTTTCTTCTAACCATAAACTTTGTTCAAGTTATCTCCTCACCAAATTATTTAGGACTTACGCGTGAAGTAATCAAAAACCTGATGCTTCTAGGGGTAATTCATGAATTACCCGTACTTTCGAGGTGGTTTGCGTAAGTCCTGTTATTCTAAGATAATTAGGGCGGTATCTCCAAAAATTGAGGACAATGAGATGAGTTTATTAAAAGATCAGGTTGCAATTGTCACAGGTGCATCACGGGGAATTGGTAGAGCGATCGCTTTACAACTAGCATCCCAAGGTGCGAAAGTAGTTGTTAACTACGCTAGTTCTAGCACCGCAGCAGACGAAGTAGTAGCAGAAATTACAGCAAACGGGGGAGAAGCCATTGCCCTCCAAGCAGATGTTTCTCAATCAGCACAAGTAGATACACTGATAAATACCACCTTAGAAAAATTCCAGCGCGTGGATATTTTAGTCAACAATGCAGGTATTACCCGTGATACTCTCCTATTAAGAATGAAGTTAGAAGAATGGCAAGCAGTCATAGACCTTAACTTGACTGGGGTATTTTTATGTACAAAAGCCGTCAGTAAAATTATGCTCAAACAACGTTCCGGGCGGATTATTAATATCGCTTCCGTTGCGGGACAAATGGGCAACCCAGGGCAAGCCAACTACAGTGCCGCCAAAGCTGGGGTAATTGGCTTTACCAAAACCGTCGCCAAAGAATTTGCTTCCCGTGGTATCACTGTCAATGCCGTTGCCCCTGGTTTTATTACTACTGACATGACCAGCGATATTAAAGCCGAAGGCATCCTGCAATATATCCCATTAGGGCGTTTTGGCCAACCAGAAGAAATTGCTGGCATGGTGCGCTTTTTAGCATCAGATCCCGCCGCAGCCTACATTACAGGTCAAGTCTTTAACGTGGATGGCGGTATGGTGATGTAATTTGTCAGTTGTCAATTAATCACCGATTATTCAATATTCTTTGCCAAACGGTAAAGCCCAATAGCAAGATAATACTTGTGGCAGAAGTCAACATCACCGATAAACTCATACCCTGTACTTTCATCGCCAGTAAATTACAGCCCAAGGTAATTGACCACAAGATAAAAGTCGCATTCCGTTGAGAAAGTCCCCAAGCCAACAAGCGGTGGTGTAAATGGTCTTTACCTGGCGTACTCAAAGGGTTTTTTCCTGCCATCAATCGGCGGACAAACACTTGAGTAGTATCAATAACTGGCAACAGCAAAAATAAAACTGTGGGGATCAGGGCATAAACTGTATTTTGTTGGAGTTTACCTAAAATGCTGGTTGCTGCTAACACATAACCAAAAAAGTATGCTCCAGCATCACCCATAATAATGTGTGAGGGGTGAAAATTGTGGCGTAAAAAGCCCAATGCTGCCCCGCCCAAAGCCGCTAAAACTAAAGTAGCCGCAGCCCGATTATCAAACTGGGCAGAAACTCCCAACAAACTCATGGCCGTAATAAAACTGATCCCACCAGCCAAACCATCCATTCCATCCATGAGATTAATAGCATTAGTGATTCCCACCACCCAGAGGACAGTTAACCCCATTGACAAAAGAGAATCAATCGGTGTACCAAAGGCGACTTTAATGCTAATACCATTACCAACAAGTAACAGTGCCGTCGTTACCTGCGCCCATAGCCGCACAGAAGGCGGTAAACCAAATTGATCATCAATAAAGCCAACCAAAACTAAGATTGAACCACCCAGAAGAATGGTGAGAACCTGAGCTAAAACCCCTTGTAGTTCAATTGGCCGCAAGAGACTAGCCAAGACCAAAGCCGCAATTACTCCGGCGTAGATAGCCAAACCTCCGGCATTGGGTAAAGGTTCTTGATTGAGTCTGCGGGCATTGGGTTGATCTGCCCAACCTACCTCCAAGGCAAATTTGCGAATTGTGGGAATTAAACGCCAGGTAACAGCTAAAGCTAATAGAAACGTAAATAATACAGCTAACCAGCCGGTGCCGCTAGGGTCAGCAATGCCAAGGGATTTAAGGGAGTTTTCTAAGTTCATCTGCTCCCAATCTCATCATTAGTTTTATGGTCAAACATAACTATCAACTGTTAATATTAATCAATTTTGGGATTTTGACTATTGATCTAAATTGGGAAAAGGGTTAGCACTCTTTGCGAGTGAGTGCTAAATTGTCTAATGGAAGTATATAGAGAAATCAAACATGGCAAAAGTTATTGCATTTGATGAAGAATCACGGCGTGCTTTAGAAAAGGGTATTAATGCCCTAGCGGATGCGGTAAAAATCACTTTAGGTCCCAAAGGTCGGAACGTTCTATTAGAGAAAAAATTTGGTATTCCCCAAATTGTCAACGATGGTATTACTGTAGCCAAAGAAATTGAATTAGAAGACCCTTTAGAAAATACTGGCGCTAGACTGATTCAAGAAGTAGCATCAAAAACCAAGGATATAGCTGGGGATGGAACTACTACTGCCACAGTTTTAGCACAAGCCCTGATTAAGGAAGGTTTAAAGAATGTAGCTGCTGGCACAAATCCCATGGCTTTAAAACGGGGTATTGATAAAACCGTAGAGGTGTTGGTAGCAGAAATTGCCAAAATTGCTAAACCCGTAGAAGGAAGCGCCATCGCTCAAGTTGCCACAGTTTCCTCTGGTAATGATCCTGAAGTTGGCAATATGCTGGCATTAGCCATGGAGAAAGTGACTAAAGATGGTGTAATAACTGTTGAAGAATCTAAATCCTTGACAACTGAATTAGAAGTAGTTGAAGGGATGCAGATTGATAGAGGTTATATTTCTCCCTACTTCATCACCAACAACGACCGGATGACAGTAGAGTTTGAGAATGCTCGCATCTTAATCACTGATAAAAAAATCAGTTCCATCCAAGATTTAGTCCCCATTTTGGAAAAAGTTGCCCGTTTAGGTCAACCCTTACTAATTATTGCTGAAGATGTAGATGGCGATGCTTTAGCAACATTAGTTGTTAATAAAGCCCGTGGTGTCTTGAATGTAGCTGCTATTAAAGCTCCTAGTTTTGGCGATCGCCGCAAAGCCATGTTAGAAGATATTGCCATTCTCACCGATGGACAATTGATTTCTGAAGAAATTGGCCTCACCTTGGATACAGCTACTGTAGAAATGTTGGGGACAGCCCAAAAAATCAACATTGATAAAGAATGTACCACCATTGTCGCTGGCAGTTCTGTAAAACCAGAAATCCAAAAACGCATTGCTCAAATTCGGAAACAGTTAGAAGAAACTGATTCCGATTATGATAGTGAAAAACTACAAGAACGCATTGCTAAATTAGCTGGTGGTGTTGCTGTGATTAAAGTCGGTGCAGCGACAGAAACCGAACTAAAAGACAGAAAACTGCGAATTGAAGATGCACTCAACGCTACCAAAGCAGCAGTAGAAGAAGGCATTGTTCCTGGTGGTGGTACAACCTTGATTCATCTATCTAGCAAGATAGAAGCTTTTAAAAACACCCTCATAGGTGAAGAAAAAATTGCTGCCGATATTCTCCAAAAAGCTTTAGAAGCACCCCTACGTCAAATTGCAGAAAACGCTGGGGTAGAAGGTGCTGTCATTGTCGCCAGAGTGCGAGAAACTGACCTAAATGTCGGCTACAACGCTGCTACAGGGGAATTTGAAGACTTAATTGCGGCTGGTATTATTGATCCGGCCAAAGTAGTTCGTTCCGCCTTACAAAATGCTGCTTCTATCGCTGGTATGGTATTAACCACCGAAGCCATCATTGCTGAAAAGCCTGAGAAAAAAGCACCTGGTGGTGATGCTGGCATGGGCGGCATGGGCGGCATGGGCGGCATGGGTGGCATGGGTGGTATGGGTGGCATGGGTGGTATGGGTGGCATGGGTGGTATGGGTATGTTCTAATTTGCCACTTTCCCACAACCATCATTGATCATAATTAATTGAAAATACTCACTCCTAATATTTTTAGGGGTGGGTTTTTACTTTGAGTTTACTACCCACCTTCGGCGGTGTCATAATCGCTGATCATGGATAACGCCCGCTTCACTATCGGATTTTTGAATCCCTTAGAGGATAATTTTTATACAAAAATCGGGAAATTTCTGATAGTGCTTATTATAGCAGTAGTCAGGAGTCAGAAGTAAAACCCTCTTGTAGTAAGAGTTTCATGATTAACTGATGTCCTAACTACTCTGTCTACAGCTATATTATCGTATCAAACTTAATCCCGACTTGACATTTGCTCAATTATGGTGTAGCTTACATAAAATGACGCAACCTCGTAGTCATATATAATGCTTAGTTTACTATCAATCCTTGATCAAAGAGCAGGTCAAAACTCCGAAAAATTAGCTTATATTTTTCTCAAAGATAGAGAAAATCAAGAGCAAACGATTACTTATCAACAACTATCTCAAATTTCAAAAAGAATTGCCGCAAGGTTACAATCTCTCATCCCCCCAGGAGCCAGAGCCTTATTGCTTTATCCCCAAGGTTTAGAATTTATTACGGCTTTTTTAGGGTGTCTATCTGCTGGAATTATTGCAGTTCCTGCTTACCCACCAAAACGGAATCAAAAAATATCTCGATTGATAGCCATTATCAAAGATTCTCAACCTCAAATTATTCTGACTACTAGCTCTCTTTTAGAAAATATTCAACTGAAAATTAAAGATTTTTTAGAATTGTCTGTAACACAATTTTTGGCAACAGATAATCTCAATAATGGCGAAGATTTTGAGTTCTATGCGCCCAATATTAGTGGTAATACCCTCGCCTTTCTCCAATATACATCAGGTTCAACGGGCTCCCCAAAGGGGGTAATGATTTCCCATGACAACATTGCCCATAATTCAATTTATATTCAAAAAGCTTTTGAACTTACAGAAAAAAGTGTTTCTGTGACTTGGTTGCCGAGTTTTCATGATATGGGTTTGATTGATGGTATTATTCAACCTCTTTATACAGGTTTTTTGGGTGTTGTAATGTCGCCTGAATCTTTTTTGAAGAATCCTATGCTCTGGCTACAAGCAATTACTAAACATGGAGCAACTCATAGCGGTAGTCCCAATTTAGGCTATGAATTATGTGTGCGAAGAATTACGCCAGAACAACAGAAAAGCCTTGATCTAAGCAGTTGGATAAGTGCCTACAATGGAGCGGAGCCAATACGAAGAAAAACCCTAGATAATTTTATTGATAAATTTCGATGTTCTGGATTTAAGTCTCAATATTTTTATCCCTGTTATGGCATGGCAGAGGCAACCTTAATGATTTCTGGGGGTAATATTGAAGATGAGCCAGTTTACTTAAATGTTCATTCAGAATTTTTGAAAGATAATCAAATTGTAGAGGCAGAGAAAGATAGTGAAAATTATCAGGAACTTGTCGGTTGTGGCCATGCTTGGCAAGATACGGAAGTTAAAATTGTTGATCCTGAAAGTTGTTTAGAATGTGGTGATAATCGAGTAGGAGAAATTTGGGTTTCAGGGTCTAGTATTGCCCAAGGGTATTGGCAACAAGAGGAAAAAACAATCGCAACCTTTCAGGCTAAATTAGCCAATACAACGAACGAAAGAAATTTTCTCCGCACTGGCGATCGCGGTTTTCTACGAGCAGGAGAATTGTTTATAACAGGACGAATTAAGGATGTCATCATTATTTGGGGACGGAATCATTACCCCCAAGATATTGAATATTCAGTACAACAAAGTCATAAAGCTCTGCGTTTAGATTGTGGTGCGGCTTTTACGATAGAAATAGATAATCAAGAAAAATTGGTGATTGTTCAGGAAGTAGAACGTACCTATTTAGCCCACTTAAATGTCAACGAAGTTTTCTCTACCATTCGTGAAACCGTTGCTCTCCATCATGCTTTACAGGTTTATGCGATCGCCTTAATTAAACCTGTGAGTATTCCCAAAACTTCTAGCGGTAAAATACAACGCCATGCTTGTTGTCATGCGTTTCTCACAGAAACTCTGGCGATCGTTGGACAATGGCAACAAAATCAATTATGATTCTCTAAGCTTGTTTTTTGCAAATATTAATTGTGTTTATGAATCAAGAAAAAATCGAGCATTGGCTAATAGATAAATTAGCGAATTCGTTAGGGGTTGATAGCGAAGAAATTGATTTAGAAAAATCTATTTTTGCCTATGGTTTAGATTCCTCTGTAGCCTTGAGCCTTACAGGTGAGCTAGAAAATTTAATTGATTTGGAGCTAGACCCAACATTATTTTGGGAATATCCAAAAATTTCTGAATTGGCTGAATATTTAGTAGATGAATTGGCTAAAAAATAGAGGTAACATTAACAATGAATGCGAAGAAAGTTTTATTTAATCCTTTTGATCCAGAATTTCATGCTAATCCCTATCCTTTCTTTGATTATCTTCGTCAAGAAGACCCTATCCACAAAAGCACTTTTGGTACATGGATTATTACTCGTTATGCCGATGCCGTCAGTATTTTAAATGATAAGCGATTTAATGTAGATAATCTTCCTGAACGTCTCCAGCTAAAAAGTGCCTATCTCAAAGAAGGAGATTTGCAAACACTTTCACAAACAATTAATCAGTGGTTTTTGTTTTTAAATCCACCTGATCATACTCGACTTAAAAGAGTTGTGACTCCAGCCTTCTCACCTGCTGCTATAGAAGTATTACGTCACAAAATACAAGCAATTGTTGATAATTTATTTGCCAAAGTTAAACAAAAAGGGGAGATGGATATTATTACAGACTTGGCTAGTCCTTTATCAGCTTTTGTTATTGCTGAAATATTTGGTTTTCCCAGAGAGGATTATGAAAAACTTATTCACTGGTCTTCTGAAGAATTTTTTCTATTACAACAACCTTGGTCACAAATTGCTATTAATACCCTGATACAAAGCTTGCCTAATATTCGCATTAATACAGATAAATTAGACTGGCATGAAAGCATCACTTTAAGAGGCTTAAAAACTCTTCCTGTGAAATTTACTCCTACTAACCGTATTTAAAATTTAGTAATGATGACTAATCTGAAAATACAGAAAGAATATATTGCTATTGTCGGGATGGGATGCCGTTTTCCTGGTGCTAGTAATCTAAATGAGTTCTGGCCAGTTATACGTGATGGAATTGATACTATTACTGAAGCCCCAGCAGATCGCCCTACAGAAATGACAGGTTGGGGTGGTTTTTTAAAGGGAATAGAGAAGTTTGATGCAGCTTTTTTTGGTATTTCTCCTGAAGAAGCGATAAAGATGGATCCCCAACAGCGATTTTTATTAGAAGTGACTTGGGAAGCATTAGAAGATGCAGGGCTTATTCCCGCTAATTTAGTAGGGACAAATACGGGTGTTTTTACTGGGGTTTCTGGTAGTGAATACCTGAAATTGCTAAATGAAGATCCAGCTTTTTCTGCTACTATTGGAACCGTCGAATGTATGTTGGCAAATAGGGTTTCTTCCTACTTTGATTTTCGCGGGCCCAGTTTGGTGATTAATACCACTTGTTCCTCTGGCCTCGTCGCTATAGATCAGGCTTGTCACAACCTATGGAATGGGGAAATTTCCTTGGCTTTAGTTGGTGGCGCAAATCTAACTTTTTCCCCCGTGATTGTCTCTAGGTTTGCCAATGCAGATTTACTTTCTGCGGATGGTCGTTGCAAAGTTTTTGATGCTAAAGCGGATGGTTATGTTCGCGGTGAAGGGATTGGAGTCGTTGTTTTAAAACTTTTATCCCAAGCTCAAGCAGATGGCGATCGCATTTATGCCGTAATTCGAGGGAGTAGTGTTAATCACAATGGTAGTGGTAATGGCTTGACCGCACCCAATATGCAATCTCAGATTGATCTCTTGCAAAAAGTTTATCAACAGGCTGATATTGATCCCAGTTCTATTAATTATATTGAAGCTCACAGTACAGCAACATTGATCGGAGATGCCCTAGAAATGAAGGCTTTAGGGGCAGTAGTTGGCAAAGATCGGACTCCCGATAATCCCTGTCGAGTCGGCTGTGTGAAAACCAATATTGGTCATACAGAAGGTGCTTCTGGTATTGCAGGTTTGATTAAAGTCGCTCTTTCCCTTTATCATCGTCAGATACCGCCTAACTTACATTTTCAAGAGCCTAATCCTGCTATTCCTTTTGCCAAGCTAGGACTAAAAGTACAAGAAACCTTAGAAATTTTACCAGAAGAAACAGAGCCAATTCGAGGGGGGGTGAGTGCTTTCGGATTAGGAGGAACAAATGCTCATGTGATATTAGAATCAGTTCCATCTCAAGAAAAGGCTGAATCTAATCTTTTTCCCTTACAAATTTTCACCCTAACCGCAAAGAGTCCCACTGCTTTACAGGCTTTAGCCCAACGTTACCAAGCTTTTTTAGAAGATAAACCTGAAGCATCTTTGGTGGATATTTGTTTTACTGCCAATACCAGGCGATCGCAATTTAAACACCGTCTAGCTATTATCACTGAATCCAAAGAACAATTGAAAGATCAACTCAATCTTTATATTCAAAAAGAATCATTATCAGGTATATTCAGTGGCCAAATTACGAGGCGACAACCTGCACCAATTTGTTTCATTTTTTCGGGAGAAAGCGATAAAATTAAGCCCCTTATTAAATTATTTTATAAAAGTCAGCCACAGATTGATTCCCTTCTAGAACCATTGGAATTGATTCTTGATTCTCATGTAGGCAACTCTTTTTTAGAATTGATTGAAAAAGAGAATTTAGAAAATATTGTTCATAGCCAAATAGTTGATTTTCTTTGTGAATATGCGATCGCTCAATTATTGAGATCCTGGGGAATTGAACCTGCAATATCTATAGGTTATGGTACAGGAAATTATACAGCTTTAGTATTAGCAGAAATTTTCACCTTAGAAGATATAATTTCTCTAATTTTAAAAAAGGAAGACTTAACATCAACTCAGAATTTTCAACCTGCAAAAATTCCTGTGGTTTCATCTATTACTGGTAATACAATTCAAATCAACCAAATTATTGATTCTCAACAATGGCAAAAAGAATTTGATGTTACTAATAGTAATGTCAAAGATTTACCAGATTTATTGTCAGATTATAGTCAGATTTTGTTAGATATATGTTCTATTCAGATGAAAAATTATGACATAGATTATCATGAGATAAAAAGTGATAACTTATATTGTTTATTCTCGACTTTAATCAAATTGTGGTTAATGGGGGTAAAAATTGATTGGTCTAAAATTGAAGATTATAAACAATGTTATCCGATTTCCCTTCCTACTTATCCCTTTGAACGTCAATCATACTGGATTAATACATCACGTACAATATTTAATAGCCAAAGTGAAAATCAAATTACAAATAATCAGAATAAATCAGAACAGCTAGATCAAGAATTTGTCGCTCCTCGTGATGAAATTGAACAACAATTAGCTAATATATGGCAAAAAGTTTTAGGGCATAAATCTATCGGTATTCATGATAATTTTTTTGCATTAGGTGGAAGTTCTTTCTTGGCTGCGGGACTTTTTGCCCAAATTGAAACAGTTTTTCACACTAATATGCCCATATCCGCTATATTTCAGGCTCCAACTATTGAAAAGCTGGCAAAACTTTTGCGATCTGAAGTAGAAATCTTCCCTTGGTACTCCCTTGTACCCATTCAACCAAAAGGCTCTCGTCCCATTTTGTTTGGTATACATTGGCTTGAATATAAGTATTTGTCGTGCCGTTTGGGAGATGATCAGCCTATTTATGGTCTGTATTTTGGCATGGGGGATACCACAGGTAATGTACTTTCCTTGCCTAAAATAGAGGACTTAGCGAGACACTATATTCAAGAAATGCGATTACTTCAACCAGAAGGACCTTACTTTCTGATGGGACTTTCTAACGGCGGTAAGATTGCCTACGAGATGGCGCAACAACTAATCGCACAAGGTCAGCTAGTAGCATTGCTAACGTTGTTTGATACCTTCTTGATAGAAGGTACTATCAAACGCTATCCACTTCCTCAGAGGCTGTTCAATCGATTGTTGCTGATATTTGACTACATCTGGCGGCTGGGACTTCTAGAAGTTGTCAGAAGAGTTAAGATTAGAATAAAAATCAAGTTTCGCATTCTAATTTCTCAGTATTTACCAAAAATTGATATTCCCAAACCACAACTCTCAGTTAATGACAAATACTTGCCTAAACCTTACTTGGGTAGATTACTTTACTTTAGGGCGACAAATAGTTATCCAGACTTTAATATCAATTTTCCAGAAGAGGAATTCAGAGAATTAGTTAAGGGAGAATTAGAAATTTGTCATGTTCCTAGTGGTCATAATAGTATTTTAGAAGAGCCTCATGTTCAGATACTGGCTGAAAAACTCAGATATTATATAGATAAGTATAAAGATTTCCCATAAGGTAATATTAAAAAAGTATGGTCTGAAAAAGTTGGTAGATTTGGCTATGATGGAATGCTTTATTCTAAATTCATCCACAAATGGCGGAAAACCCTACAGCCTAACTGCCAACAACAGCTTTCACAGATTTGTTAGACTGAACACACCAGGATTTTTTTCAGTTAAATCTGTAGATAACGCCAGCAGACGAGGCACTTCATGCTTACAAATACCCTACTTCTCTCGAATCAACTTCCCAGCTTACAATATTCATCCACCACAGAACGCTTCGATGACACTTGGGAAGCCCCCCTGGCAACCCTTCTGGGACTAGGACGCGCCGCCGGGGCGGATTTTGTAGAATACTTCTTAGAACGTCGCAACTACATCAGTTGTTTAGCAGAAGAAGACACAATCACCAGCATTTCCCCCAGTTTAGCCACCGGTGCAGGAGTGCGAGTATTTCGCGGCAAAGCTGACTGCTACGTTAGCACCAATAACCTCACATTTGCCGGTTTAAAAGCTGCTTTAGAAAAAGCCCTTTCCATCCTAGGCTTACAACTACCCGGACCGACTGGTTTCATCCCCGAAATTAACCTAGAATTACTCAGAGACTACGCCACAAAACGCGGTAAAGACGGTTGGCTGCCCTTATGCAGTTCTATCCGCGAAATGGGAGAAGTCCTCCTGGATGGTACAGCCCAACTTAACAAAAAAGCTACCCACGTCCAATCTCGCCGCGCTTCCTACTTCCGTGATTGGCAAGAAGTATTAGTTGCTGCCAGTGACGGCACATTTGCCCGTGATATCCGCCTTACCCAGTCCGTTGGGTTTAACCTGCTTTGTGCTGACGGTGCTAACCGTGCCTCCATTGGCGAACGTGCTGGCAACACCAGCGATCCTAACTTCCTCAAAACCTGGGATTATAACCAAGCCTCCGAACAAATCGCCGAATCTGCGGGTAAAATGCTTTACGCAGATTATGTAGAATCAGGAACTTACCCCATTATCATGGCCAATCATTTTGGGGGTGTAATTTTCCATGAAGCTTGCGGACACCTTTTAGAAACCACCCAAATTGAACGCCAAACCACACCATTTGCAGATAAAAAAGGCGAAAAAATTGCCCACGAAAGTCTCACAGCTTGGGACGAGGGAAGGGCTGATAATGCCTTTGGCACCATTGATATGGATGACGAAGGAATGCCCGCCCAAAGAACATTATTAATTGAAAAAGGTATACTCAAAAACTTCCTCGCTGATAGAACCGGTTCAGTGCGGACAGGACACCCCAGAACAGGCAGTGGCCGCCGTCAAAATTACACTTTTGCCGCCGCCAGTCGGATGCGAAATACATATATTGATTGTGGAAAACACACCACAGACGACCTATTTGCCTCCGTTGATAAAGGTATTTACTGTAAGAAAATGGGTGGCGGCAGTGTCGGCGCAACAGGACAATTTAACTTTAGCGTTGACGAAGCTTATTTAATAGAAAATGGCAAAATTACTAAACCATTAAAAGGCGCTACCCTCATCGGTGAAGCTAAAGAAATCATGAATAAGATATCCCTATGTTCCCAAGATTTAGAACTAGCTCCCGGCTTTTGTGGTTCAGTAAGTGGCAGTATTTACACCACAGTTGGACAACCCCATATTAAGGTTGATTCTATTACTGTTGGCGGAAGATAGATGAACATAGCATAAGATCCCCGACTTCTTTTTTAATTGTTGAAATAAATTAAAAATTCATATAAGAAGTCGGGGATCTGAAACCTAAGAAAACAGATAAACCATCCATATCATCTGCGTTTATCTGCGTTTATCTGCGTTCAAAATTCAAAAATTAATTAATCATGTCTAACATTCAAGAAATCGCCACCTACGCCCAAGAAAATGCCGCCAAACTTGGCATTAAAAAATTCGATATTTACGGCTCAACTGTAGATGATACCAGCGTTCAAGTTGACCAAGGTGAACCCAAACAAGTCAAAGCCTCCAATCGTTCTGGGGTAACAGTTCGGGTTTGGAATGAAGAAAATACAATGGGTGTTACTAGCACCACAGATGTAGATCCCAAAGGATTAGAATTAGCATTAAAAACAGCTTACGAAGCCAGTTTTTTTGGTGTGAAAGAAAATATTCCTGATTTTAGTCCAGAAGCAACTATTCCTATCCCTAATAAACACCAAGAAAAAGCCCTGCAAGCACCTGTTTCTGAACTAATAGAAAAATTATTAGTAGCAGAAAAAGAATTAATGGCCAGTCATCCTGCTATTACCAGCGTGCCTTACAATGGTTTAGCACAAAGGGATATTGACAGATTTTATCTCAATAGTGCAGGGGCTTTAAGAACTGAATCCCATTCTTTGGCTTCTATTTATTTGTACAGCAAAACCGAAGAAGAAGGTAAAAAACCTCGGAGTGCTGGTGCTTATCGAGTTAAGGAAAATGTAGCTGATTTAGATATTGCTGGTTGTATTAAAGAAACTGCTGAGAAAACTATCAGTCATTTGCATTATGAAAAAATCAAAACTGGTAAATATCAAGTAGTTTTCTCTCCTGAAGCTTTTTTAAGTTTATTGGGGGCTTTTTCTAATTTGTTTAACGCCCAAAATATTCTGGATAATCAAAGTTTATCGAAAGCTGATGATATTGGTAAAGAAATTGCTTCACCTTTACTTTCAGTTTATGATGATGCTTTACACCCTGCTAATATTGGGGCAGAAACTTTTGATGGTGAAGGTACACCAACCCGGCAAATTAAGTTAATAGAAAAGGGCATTTTAACCAGTTTTTTGCATAGCGCGGGAACTGCTAAAAGATTAAATGCTCAACCCACAGGTAGTGCTAGTATTGGCGCAAAAGTGAGTGTCAGTCCTAATTTTTATCATGTTTTTGCAGCAGAAACTCCTGAGCAAGAATTGAGTTTAGCAACTGCGGAAAATGTGATTTTAATTGATGATTTACAAGCTCTTCATGCGGGTGTCAAGGCTTTACAAGGTTCTTTTTCTTTGCCTTTTGATGGTTGGTTAGTGAATAAAGGTGAAAAAACCAGTATTGAGTCGGCAACGGTAGCTGGTGATTTCTTGGAACTTTTGAAATCAATTGTTTATGTGGAGAAAGAAGTGGAGTTGACACCGGGAGGTGTTGCTCCCAGAGTTTGGGTGAGTGAACTTTCTATTACTGGAGATTAATCTCTTTTTTACTTTGTGCCTCTGCGGCTTAATAGTAATTTATTGAACCACAGAGGCACAGCGGACACAGAGATAGAAAGCCTATTTCTGACGAAAACATCGCCGTATTCAGCAAGCCCTAACTATTTTATGATTTAAGCGCCCATGCCTGAATAGTGCTTTAAACCTATACGCCATAATAGACGATTTGCACCTAAAAATATGAAAAACCAACCTAACATTGATAAAAATCCTCTGGTTAAATCTACTGGTAGTCCTACTAAAATACTAGCTGGAAAATTAATTATGTAGGGAAAAGGTGTTAACATAACTATGTTTCTTACAGGTTCGGGAAACATCTCTAATGGTGCAATTAAACCTGATAAAAATAGAAACAATAATAACCATAAATTTTCTAAAGCTGCTGCTCTTTCTGTCCAAAATGCAAACATAGCTATGGTATATTGCATGATAAATCTTAAAGCAAAACCCATCATTGCTGCTAGTGTAAATAGTAATACATTCCCTATATCTGGCAACCATATTGCTTGGGGATAGAGAACAAAAAATAATATTGATACAATTAATACAAAAGGAATTCTAGCTAATCTTTCGCCAACATGGTTAGCAATATGATGCCATATAGGATCTATAGGTTGTAATAATTTTGGTGAAAGTTTACCTTCTATTACTTCTTTCTCAAAGTCATAAATTACCCAAACAATGGTAATTTGTCTAGCTATAAAAACAGCAAAAAAATATCGAGCAAAATCTATAGATTTAAAAGCAAATTTACCACTGGCTGCGGCTTCTACCCAAATCCCCATCATGATAATTGGCAAAGATCCCGATAAAACCCAGAATAATAATTCCGATCTATATTCTAGCATATAGGCATAGTATACAGATAGTAATGTGGAGATTTTTTTTAAATGTTTTTTCATAGTTATTAATTGTTAAATCCTTTTTGAAAAACTCTGCCAATTACCTCTTCTACTGGTGGTTCTTGAACTGTTAAATCTACTACGTCTAAATTAGCTAAAATTTCCGAAACAGTCCTTGTCATTGCTTCTTGTTGAACAATAAATCTCACTGATCGTCCCTCTAACATTTGCACATCACCATAGGATATCAGTTTTTCTAGTGCTAATGGTTGCGCTAACTCGATGTAAATTTCTCGATAGGGAGCAAAAGTTTCTAATAATCCATTTAACTTCCCATCATACATGAGTTGTCCTTGATGAATTAATAATACTCTTTCACATAAAGCGGTAATATCTGCCATGTAATGACTTGTTAATAATATGGTTGCTTGATATAGCTGATTATATTCCTTTAAAAAATCCCGTACTCCTACTTGAGCATTAACATCTAATCCTAAAGTTGGTTCATCGAGAAATAAGACTTGGGGACGGTGCAAAAGCGCGGCTAAAAGTTCTGCTTTCATCCGTTCACCCAATGATAATTTTCGCACGGGTTGGGTTAATTTACCTGCTAAAGATAGCATTTCTGTTAATTCTCCCACACGACGCTGAAATTCTCTATCAGAAAGATTATAAACTGCGGCGTTAATTCTTAAAGAATCTAGGGCGGGTAAATCCCAAATTAATTGCTGTTTTTGTCCCATGACTAAAGTAATTTTTTGCAAAAATGCTTCTTGACGCTTAAAGGGCGTAAATCCAGCTACTTTGACTGTACCACTAGAAGGATGTATTAAGCCTGTGAGCATTTTTAAAGTTGTGGTTTTACCTGCACCATTAGGTCCTAAAAAACCAACCATTTCCCCAGGTTCAATGGTAAAAGAAACATCTTGAACTGCGGTAATATTGCGATAAGTGCGGCGGAAAAAATGGGCAATTGTTCCTGCTAAACCAGGATCTTTAATGGCTACCGAATAGGATTTACTGAGGTTTTCTGCAATAATAATTGACATAAAAAGTTTATTTCCTTCTAGCTGATAACTTTGATATTCTGTTCTTTACTTAGAATCGCACAGATGGCGATTAGAAAGGATCTCTCCAGGAGAATCATTACTCCCAGTAAGCTGTTACGCAGCTAGATCCAATAATCCTAATGTTGTTATTTCTTGTAGTGCGGGCATACTATGGCTAACGCCACGCTACGCGAACGGCAAACTCAGTACAAGTCTTGCCCGCAAGAATTATACAAATTAAATGCACAACAGCTTAGCTATAAACTGGCCATCATTAACCCATTACTAGCCTCAACAGATATGATAAGTGTTCAACCGGAAATGATTTAAGACTTCTCATTAATGTACCATCACATTGCCAAAAATTTGTAACATAATCCCAACCTGTAGTAGGGATAAATTATTTTCACTAAGTAGGTGAACCGGAAAATTTAAAGGTATGTGAAGAAAAGTAAAATCGCCCAAAACTCTCTTCGGTGTTCCCAGCGATGCACTGAGCCTGTCGAAGTGTTCCCTTGCCCCAACGACAATTTTTAACGCCAACCTACTTAGATGTCTAATATAGTTACCTTAAACGCCCTGAGCGTAAAATATTGATAACTAACCATAATCCTAATAAACTAGCAGCAGTAAATAAAATAATACTAATAAATGATAGCTGTGATGTTTGTGCTTGACTAGAAATAATAGCAGCACCCATAATCAGTGAACCAACTAAAATACTAAATGAAAGACGGTTAGCGGCATCATCTAATGTGCGACGCATACCATCTAATCCATTTAATGATAAGTTCCACTGTAAGGTTTCTGAAGTGACCCGATCTAATAATAATTCAATTTGTCGAGGAGATTGTAAAGATAGACTTTTAATATCTAGGGCTGTACGTAATAGGGATCTGACCGGACTATCTCCCAATAATTGACGACGAAATAAATCTGTAATTAACGGTTTAACTTCATCTAATAAATTTACATTGGGATTAAAACTTCTGGCTACTCCTTCCAAATTTGCTAAGGTTTTAGCATATAAACCCATATTACTAGGTAATCTAATTTGATTATTTCTAGCAATTTGCAAGATTTCATAAATTACTTGACTAAAATTCATGTCTGTCAAACTAATATTATGATATTTTCGCAGCATACGATCATAATCATTTTCCAGTCTAGCTAAAATAATTGGTCGGGCAGAATCTGAAAGTTGCAAAGTTAATTGAGCGCATCTTTGGGCATCTAAATCAACAATTGCTAATAACATTTCTGTTAATATTTGTTGAGTGCGGGGATCAAGTCTACCCATCATCCCACAATCTAAAATGGCAATGCGACCATCTATTAAATAAAATAAATTACCAGGATGGGGATCAGCATGAAAGAAACCATCAATATATACTTGTTGAAAAAAGGCGCGAAATAGTAAAGTAGTAATTTCTTCGCGCTTATCGTCATCACGGCTCAAGTCTGCGGCTAGTAAAGGTACACCATCTAACCATTCCATAACTAGCACTTTTTCTGTAGTTAAATGCCAGTAAATTTCTGCTACTACTATTTTTTGGGGATCATACCACCGACTTTGGGATAAATTGCGGCGTAATTGATCTGTAAAACCTGCTTCCCTTGTAAAATCTAATTCAGCTTCTAAAGCTTTGGTAAACTCCTGTGCAATTGATTTAATATCAGCAGTTTGTCCAAATTCTGTCAGGGCGACTAAATCTGCAATCCCTTGAATTAAAGTGATATCTTGGGCAATAGTTTCATCAATTCCTGGACGTTGTACCTTAATAGCTACTTCTTGACCATCTATCAAAGTAGCGCGATGGGTTTGGGCAATTGATCCCGCCGCTACAGGACTATGATTAATAGTAGTGAAAGTTTCTTCCAGTGGAGTTTTTAGCTGTTTACGAATCAGGATTTCTACCTCTAACCAAGAAACTGGGGGAACTTCATCTTGAAGAGTTGATAGTTCCTCAATATAAGCAGCACTGAGTAAATCAGGACGGGTAGAAAGCAGTTGACCAAGTTTAACATAAACAGGTCCCAAATCTACCAAAATATTTTTCAATACAGCCGGGGGAGGTAGCTGGGGTTGATCAGCTTTACCACCAGTCAACAGTGTTCTCATATAGTCCCAACCATTGCGGAGGACTACTTCGATAATCTCACGTTGACGAGGAACTGTTTGGGTTAAGAACATTTTTGGTAATTTGTCAGTTGTCAGTTGTTAGTTGTCAGTTGTTACGGGAAAATTCTTTCTCCCTACTGCCCTGCTCCCACTGGGGAAATATTGTGTTTTTGTTCAGCAATAATAAAGATTGATTGCGATCGCCAAAAAAAGAGGCTCAAATCTATTAATTGACATATACTGTCACAAAATACTATCAACAGTCTAGTTATAATGAAAAACAGGACTTTGAGCCATCTACCAAGGGTTTTAACTTTTACAACAAGCCTGTAAATCGCCCATCGTTTTGCAGGATTTTGAGGACTTGCTTAATTTCCTGGGTGCGGTCTTTTTTGACTACTAGGGTAACATTGCGATCGCGCACAATTACCACATCTTCTAATCCAATAGTAACAATCACATCATCAGGACTGGCGGCATAAACAATTGCTCCTTGAGTATCCAATCCCACATGAGTAGCAAGTTCTACATTAGGATTATCATCCTGCTTCAGTAACCGTTCAATAGCATTCCAATCCCCCAAATCATCCCACCCAAATGACACAGGCAAAACATAAGCTAAACTTGTTTTTTCCATCAACGCATAATCTATACTTTTCTTAGGTAATTGGGGATAAATATCAGGACCTTGTGCTTCTAAAGGTTCAATAATTTCTGGTGCATGGGTGTGTAATTCTGCCAAAACAACACCTGCTCGAAACACAAACATACCACTATTCCAGCTAAACCGTCCCGTTGCTAAAAAAGTTTCCGCCGTTTCTCGGTCAGGCTTTTCTGTAAAACGGTTAACATGATAGGCTGGCAAATCGTGAAAACTACCTATTTTTTCACCTTGCTCAATATAACCATAACCAGTTGATGGGAAATTAGGTTTGATCCCCAAGGTGACAATCGCGGCTTTATTAGTCGCTAATTCAGTAGCAGCAGCCAAGGTTTCTGCAAATATATCTGGGTCAGCAATCCAGTGATCAGCCGGGAAAAAACCAATAATAGCATCTTCCCCGTAACGCTTTTTAATTTCTAAACTTGTCCAAGCAACAGCCGCCGCCGTATCTCTTCCCTGTGATTCAATGAGTAAATTTGACTCAGGTAAATCGGGAAGTTGTTCTCTTACCCCTTGAGCAATGGGACTAGAAGTGATCACCCACAGGTTTTCCCAACCGGCGACAAGTGTTAATAATCTGTCGGCAGTTGCTTGTAGTAAGCTTCTTGAGCTACCATCAAGACTTAAAAATTGTTTGGGTCGGTCTAGTCGGCTCAAAGGCCAAAAACGTTCACCTTTACCACCAGCCAAAATCACAGGAAAAAATAAATTATTCATGTTCGCATACACACCTAATTCAAAACAATACAAGTGTACATTTATTTAATTTTAGATTGTCTCCATTGAGGTATTTTGGTAAAAAATATGTTGCAATCATCACATATTGAATCAAGCAATAGGAAATAGATTATGGCTTTGCCAAAAAAATATCTCATTGGTGTTTCTTCAATCTAAAATTTCATAGTTAGTACAGCAGTTTCGAGGTAAATGGGGTACAGACTGAAAACCAAAACATGGCTTAGGCCACGCTGGGTTATCAAATAGCAACTGTGTTTCACCTCCTGCCTCCGGTTGGTGAGCGTAGTCATTCGCAAAGCGTGGCGTTAGCCATACCACTGCCTTCTCCCTTCTGCTGTATTATCTTCCAGTATTTGTAGCTTGTATTAACATACCTTTAAGGAGTGGTTGAGTGGGGAGAAAATTGTGATTAAACAAATTCAATGCTCGGAAAATCAGGTAACACCTCAACAAGCAGCAACCTCAGAACCGGGGGTGATACAGCCACCAGTTCAACAGTCAGAATATCAAGCAACACCGCCAAAAATTCCACTAGCCAATTCTCCAGTTAAACCAAAACCATCGGCCAAATCTTCTCGCAATGTGGTTGAATCCGTGGGTACTATTCCTAACGAACTCTATCACCGTTTAGGCTTAACAGTTCCTCGCTGGTTATTATGGGTATTAACCGTTGTTTTAGGTATAATTTTATCTGGCTCGTTAGCATCTAGTTTGGCATTATGGACTCCTCTTTGGAGTAACCTAGACCAAGCAAAAGACGACGAATTTGGTACTAATAGACAAGATCAAGCCAAAGTCACCGGAGATTTATGGACTAAGCTTTCCCAGTATAAACTATCAAGACCCATGAATATTTTAATTATGGGTATTGAGCCAGTTCCCGGTACTGTAGAAGGTTCACCAGAAAGTTTCGCTGGTAACAGCGATACCATGATGCTGGTTAGATTAAATCCTAGTGATAAATCTATTCGTGTCCTCTCAATTCCCAGAGGGACAATGATCGCCATCCCAGAACAGGGATTAACTAAGGTATCTGAAGCTAATGCTAAAGGTGGACCAGTTCTAGCTGCACGAGTAGTTAGCCGCAGTCTAAGTAACGCTCCCATAGATCGTTATATCCGTATTTCTACTAGCGGATTTCGGCAATTAGTTGATCAGTTGGGTGGGGTGGATGTATTTGTACCTGAAACCATGAATTATCAAGATCAGCATGGTGGCTTGTCCATCAATTTAGCACCTGGTTGGCAAAATCTCAATGGTGAACAAGCCGAACAGTTTTCGCGCTTTCGGGAACAAGGGATGGGAGATTTACCCAGGGTTCAACGACAACAAGCACTCATAACTTCTCTATTGCAACGTCTCAACAGTCCCACTGTTCTACCGAAGTTGCCCCAATTGACTCGCATCATGAGAAAGTATTTTGATACTAATCTCAGAATGGAAGAAATGATGGCCTTGGCTAATTTTTCCGTTAATGTAGAACGGGATAATTTCCAAATGGCTATGTTACCTGGTACTTTTAGTAAATTCAGTCAAGATCCCAATAGCTATTGGTTGAATATGACTGGCCAACAAACCTTATTGAATGATTATGTTGGTGTAGATTTAGCTAGTCTTAAATCAGATAATCGGCCAGCGTCTATTCGTAGAGTTGCTGTTCAAAATACGACTAATCAACCTCAGTTAACGGAAAAAGTAATTACCTATCTTAAACAAAAAGGTTTTACTAATGTTTACGCCGTTCCTGACTGGCCAGATACCCAACGCCAAACCCAGATTATTGTCCAAAAGGGCAACCGACAACCGGGAATTGATTTGCGAGAAGTTTTAGGTTTAGGAGAAATTCAAGTTTCAGGCAATGGGGACTTAGAATCTGATCTCACTATTCGCATTGGTAAGGATTGGAAACAGGTGAGGTGATAAGATCCCCGACTTCTTTAATTGATTGTATTCGCAAAGAATAAATCTATCTGAGAAGTCGGGGATCTGGAAACAGATAGCCAACAATTAAACAAATTTATGAACAAAATTTTTTTAAACCTTTTCAGTTTGATATTAATTGTGATCGGAGTAGGATTTTTAGTAATTATTAATCCTCCATCAGTCTTAGCTCAAGCTAATACCATTAATTACAATAATGCTAGTTTAGAAAATCAGGACTTTTCCTATAGTAATTTAGTTGGTGGAACTTTTGTATCGGCAGAAATGCGCGGTACAAATTTTCAAGGTGCGAATTTAACTAATGCAATTTTGACTAAAGGGGTGTTATTAAAAGCCAATTTAGAATCTGCTAATTTAACTGATGCTTTAGTTGATCGTGTCACCCTAGATGGTGCGAATCTAAAAAACGCTATTTTCACCACAGCAACTTTAACCCGTAGTCGCTTTTATGATGCGGATATCACTGGGGCTGATTTTACAGACGCAATTATTGATCGTTATCAAGTATCGCTACTATGTAAAAGGGCTGATGGTGTTAACCCGGTAACAGGTATTTCTACACGGGATAGTTTGGGTTGTAGATAGGATAGTTACAGCCATTTCAAGTAAATAACCCAAACTTTAAACTTTTTTAAATCCTAAGGGCGACGGCGAAGCCGGGGGGTAAATTATATGCAACTT
>OGVQ01000083.1_pt1 | contig 24297 bp, 17 predicted proteins | sample 1575801 | NCBI WGS metagenome assembly OGVQ01 (sample SAMN07581550, study PRJEB24739) | freshwater metagenome | place: Singapore | collected 2015-04 | reverse complement strand
AATCATCCCCAAAATCCCCACAAACAATCATTAAACAACATCCTAAAAAATCCCAACTTCCCACAAACAATCATTAAACAACATCCTGTCAATCCCGACATCCTGGATATCCTGATTCAGACAAAATGCAATTTCTGAAAATGTAGATGAATCTTAAAAAACATCCTGTACATCCTCAAATCCTGGATATCCTGATTCAGTTAATTTATCTACAGAGAATAGAGAAGAATTGTTTCCATTCAATTAATATCCCCAGCGAGTGGGGACCAGAAGAAGGGGAAGCCATTCCCTCGGACTTTGTGGTACTGCACACCAGAAACATTGTGCAGTACCTACTACAAATGGATGGCGCGTTATGCCCCAGTGCAACTCAAAGAATTGTGTGATTTGTTTCCAGAAATTACCGCCAGGATGACGGAGAAAACCTAGTTTATTATCACTTCTTCTGCTTTCATTCCGATTGATTTATCGGTAACAATATCTTTTCTTTTGCCTGATAAATAATCTCTCATTTGCTGTTTAGCTTTTTCGTGTGATTCTTCGTCTAACAGGAATATTGTAAACGTTAAACCTGCTTTTTGCTTGTATTGTTCCAATAAATAGCGAAATTCTTTATCCATGTTTTTTAATCTTTTCTTCTAAACTATCGTAAAAAGTTGGTGATAACTCTCGGACAGCATCATTTAGTTCTTTGTGACCCGATGCCATAAAAGTTTCCATTCAATTAATATCCCCAGCGAGTGGGGACCCCTCAATTTTAAACCCTTATGTAGCAAGGTGTCCAGAGGCAGTTTCCGATAGCGAAGCGTGGCGTTAGCCATAGGTCAGGAAAAAAGACCAGTAAAAGGACAAAAAACCAACAGCCAAAAACCCTGAAACCCTTACCCAGCAAGGGAACGAAGGTCGCAACGAAAAAATCAATATTTCAGCCATTTTACCTGACCTTCGGCCAACGCCACGCCTCGCTATCGGCTAACGCCACACGCTAGTATCATAAATCACTAAACAATAATCAAACCCGGAGGTTCAATTGAACTCCCACCCCTCAAGTTTTGTCACCTAAGTGGACGTGAGATAACCAAAATGTGTGAAGAAAAGTAAAATCTCTGAAAACTTCTTCACTCTTGCCTATTGCCTCTTGCTTATTGCCTTGCCATAACGACAATTTTTAAACCCCACCTACTTAATTAAGGAAATATTGCTAACTCGGTTTTGGGATCAAAGAAATGTATTTTCTCAGGAGTTAAAGATAGCCAAAGCTGTTCACCTGTATTTATAAATCTATCAGGTGGAACTCTAACTTGTAAAGCTTGTCCATTGGTATTTGGTAACTCAGGATCGGCAATTTTCACAGATAAAAAAGTGTCATTGCCTAAATTTTCTGCTAAGTCCACTTTAACTGGTAAATTTTTAGTAGCAGGTACACTTAAAGTTAGATGTTCTGGACGAATACCTAACATTAAAGTTTGTCCGTCGTATGGTTGTAATGCACTTACCCAAATATCTGGAAGGGTAAAGCGAAAATTAGTATGGGTAATTAATAAAGGTGCGTGAAACTCCACGGGAATAAAATTCATGGGTGGAGAACCGATAAATTCAGCAACAAAGCGATTAACAGGACGATTATATAATTCTAAAGGGGCTGCAACTTGTTGAATTTTACCCTCTGACATAATGGCAATGCGATCGCCCATGGTCATCGCTTCAGTTTGATCATGGGTAACATAAATGGTCGTAATGCCCAACTGATGTTGTAATTTAACAATTTGACTCCGTGTTTCTGCCCGTAACTTAGCGTCCAAATTAGATAATGGTTCATCCATTAAAAATACTTGGGGATTACGGGCGATCGCTCGTCCTAATGCTACCCGTTGTCTTTGTCCCCCGGAAAGTTGTTTAGGTAAGCGATTTAACAAAGTTTCAATTTGTAACAAACTCGCAACTTTTTGTACTCGTTCATCCACAATTCTTTCTTTTGGGGAAATATAGCGTAATCCTTTAGGTAGCTTTTTTGTCACACCTACGAGTACATCTTTCCCCCATTGAGTAAATATTTTTTTGCCAAATTCTTGATCTGGAAACTGACGACGCAAACCAAAAGCGATGTTATCATATACCGTCATGTGGGGATAGAGAGCGTAACTTTGAAACACCATAGCGATATCTCTAGCTTTAGGTGGTAAATCATTAATCAAGCGATCGCCGACGGAAATGTTACCACCAGTCATCACCTCTAACCCAGCAATTAACCTTAGTAACGTGCTTTTACCGCAACCGGACGGGCCCACCAGCACCATAAACTCACCATCAGCAATAGTTAAATTAATCCGTCGCAAAACACTAACACCATCTGCACCATCTTGGGTTTTTGCACCTTCCCCAGCGCGAGAAGGGAAACTTTTATAAACATTTTCTAATATAACTTGTGCCACAGGGATTCACTTTAAAATTTATTAATTGGTAGAGGCGGAAATTTTTCACCCATACACTAGATAGCATACATTGTTTTTCAAGAGCCAGATCCCCGACTTCTTCAAGAAGTCGGGGATCTTAATTTAATTTAAGATTGTCATATTGAGTTTAGCAATTCTTGAATTTGCTGATTAATAACCTTAACATCAAAACGTTGACTAGCCGTAATTCTAGCATTATTAGCAACATTCGCAGTTTTTACAGCTTCTTGCCAACAATGATTAATCACATCTGCTAATTCTTGACATTCTCCCGGTGTCACTAAAAAACCATTAATACCATCTTCCACTAACTCTATCGCACCGCCAGCTTTAGCTGCAACCACAGGTTTACCGCACAGCATAGCTTCAACAATAACTCTCCCAAAAGGTTCGGGTGCAGTGGAAGTATGGGTAATTAAATCACACATTGTCATTAATTGGGGAATATCCGAGCGAAATCCTAAAAACTTAACTCGATTTTCTAATCCCAAACTAATAACTTTTTGGTGTAAATCTTGCACATATTCCTGTTCACCAAATAAAGCATCACCAACCAAAATTACTACTATATATTGTGGACATTGAGAAAGGGCATCAATTAAAATATGCTGTCCCTTCCAAGGAGAAAGACGGCTAAAATGTCCAACAACAAATTTATTTTCTAATTGTAAATTAGCTCTGATTTTCCTAACTTCTAATTCATCAACTTGATAATTCTCTATAGCAAAGCCATTATAAACAACCTTAACTAGATCAGGTTTTCCTCCAGCTTCTAAAAATGCCATTTGACTAGCTTGAGAATTGGCAATTACCAAACTAGAAAAGCGATTAATTAAACTGACTGCTACTAAAAGATTAGTTTTACTAAAATGTTCTAAAGAAAGAATATCATGTAAATGATAAACCAAAGGACGACGAGCCAAAAAACTGGCTATTGCCCCTACAACTAAAGCCTTTTGAGTGTTAGCATAGACTAAATCATATTTTTTAGCCCGTGCAACCACCTGAATAATTAAAGGTATAATTTGCCCTAAAGTGCTTAATACTGAGAATAGGCCACTTTTTTTATTAACTTTAATTGCTTGAGTTGTCAAAACCTCTACCGGAATTTGATTTTCTTGCAGTAACTTTCTAAAATCACCATCAGCAAATAAACCAACTAGAGAATTATCACGATAGGGTTTAGCAATATCCACTAAACACAACTCAGCACCACCAGGTTTACCACTCTGATCTAAGAATAAAATTTTCATACAATTTATATAATTATAGTAGTATGCAGTTGAATGAGATATAAATTGAAACTTAAAAATCCATAGGATAAGACTTTTCACCCTGATAGTTTAAGCTAAGAGAACCTGCCGAACTTGCTGGGCAATATTTGTCCAATCATAATGTTTAACTGTGAAATTACGACACTGTTCTCTAGAAGGTAAAATCAGTTTACCTAACATAATTTGGGCTAATTTATCGGCAATGCTTTCCACAGTTATAGATTCAGTAATTAACTCTGGAGAAAATCTTTGTAAAATTTCCGGCATACCCCCTACAGGTGTACATAAAACAGGAGTACCACAGGCTAAAGATTCCAAAATAGCTAATCCAAACCCTTCAAAAGATTGACTTGGCATTACAGTTAAATCAGCCGCTTGATAGGCAGTAGGTAAATCATTTTCAGGTAAAAAACCCAGAAATTGCACATTATTTTCTAAACCTAATTCTCTAACTTGTTGTTGCAGTAAAGCTTGAATATGACCACGACCTGCTATAGCTAACCAAATATCAGGAATGCCTGGTTTAATCATCGCTATAGCTTGTAAGAATTTATCAATTCCCATCCGATGAACTAAGCGCCGGGAAGTAAATAATATTGGCCGATTAGTTGGCCAGTTTAGCTTTGTTCTCGCTTCTTGACGTGATAAATTGTTCTGAAAATGGTCAATATCAACTCCACCAGGAATGATCTGAATTTTCTCCCAGGGAATTTGGTATTTTTGATGTAAAATTTGACCAAAAGCTTTACTCAGAACAATAAAGCGATCACAGCGATTATAAGTTATTTTTTCAATTAGCTGTTCTTTTAGCCAAATGTTAAATTTTTGATTTACCATTTCTTCTTGACTTTCCGCCGCCCAAGGACCATGAAAGTTAAAAGTAATCGGTATATCCTTGGGTAAAATATCTAAAATAGGAAAACTATATAATGCAAAATGCAAATTAATTGCATCAGGTTTACCTAATCTAGTTTGTTTAAAGTTATGGCGAATAGACCATAATCTATTGCTAATTTTAGTATCTGGATCAGCTAAATTAGTCAACTTAATCTTTGTATTTTGGTGATCTACTGGTAAACCAACCCCACATAATTCTACTTGATCTTGATGTTTTGCTAATTGATGAGTTAGTTCATAAATATATCGTTCTAATCCTCCAGGATGTTTAGGAAACCAACCAGTACCTAGAGTTAAAATAGATGCTGAACTAAATTTTTTATCTTTACTTTCCACTTACTTAACTCCTCTCATAGATAAATTTAGATTATTTATTGTGAGTGATATTTTTAATTATTTTCTCCATGCAAAGACAATTTATTTTCAGCATGATCTTCTAATACAACACTGAAAAATATAATCAGCATAAATTTCAAAAAAATTGATTTTTATATAAAAAATACATCCAGAAAATATAGTGCTGATACAATCTAATATTCTCATACTAATATCCTAATATAGCGTTTCCCAGTCTAATAAATTACAAAATTATCTGCGTTTATCTGCGTTTATCTACGTACCCTTCGGGAAGCAAGCTACAATTATTACTACTTCTACCTCACTTGCATGGGAATGGCTACATCATAGTGTAGATGAAGAAGAATCGGGAAAATCAACTAAATGTGTTATTGAATACAGTTTTTTGTATCAATGATAAAATGTCTTAAATCGAACATTTATGAATCCAGAATATAATAAAAATTATATCTAAACATATTAGTATTTATATCTTGGTGATGATTTTAACTATTAAGAGAATGTATTTTATTGATAAAGTTTTGATGAAATCATACATAGAAGAGTATTTATTTGTTAGTTTATAGATAACTATTTAGAGATTATCATTGCATAGGGGTATTAAAAAACCTAATGATACAAACTGTGGCTTGTAATTAGCTTTTTTCCCTTCACTTTACCTATGTTTTGAAAAGAATAAATCAACGTAGATTAAGTAATGCAAAAATCTGGAAATGTTTGTTAGTAAGGACTTCAGACCTTAAATTATGACTAAACTCCTCACTACAAACTTTAAATTATTCAGTCCGTTCTACTTATACCAATTCTATAGAAGAGACTTTCCGCCGTCTCTACAACGGAAAATAAAGCGCGTCTTCATCTAGAAATGGTATTACTACAAATTTTCCCATCTAGTTAGTTGATTAAAATTTTGATATGAATCATAAAAAATTGAGAAATTTGAGTAAAATTCGTCACCAGCTTAATAGCTATATCAATAGTTTATTTCGGAGTAAATATGGTAATAAAAAAATAATCTTTAATGTTTTACTTGGTATCACCTGCGGATTAACAGTGACATTTGCAGGAATGACAATGGATTTAGCAACAACTAAAACATCTTCCACACCTAAAATATCTCCCACACCTGCAATATCTCCCACGCCTCCAACATCTTCCACATCTGAAATATCGAAAAATTCCGAAGTTAACTATATTACTTCTTGGTTAGGAAATACCATTGGTAATGGTGAATTAACAGTACAAAATAATATCGAGGCCATGTATGTCCAAGATGATGGAACAGTATACACAAATAGTGTTTGGGATGAAGCTGGTAGGGAAGCAGCAGTATATAAAGATGGTCAACCGATTTTAGCTTTAAAAGATACCCATGGTTGGAGTCGTTCAGGTGGTAAAGCCATAACTGCCAATAGTAAATATATCTATATTGCTATGTCTCAAGGTGAACTAGATCCAACTAAAAAACATTATCCGCAAAAAGGTCAAATTTGGTACTGCGTGAGACGTTATGACTTAACAGGAAAACCTGCACCTTTTAACAAAGGCAATGGCTGGGATAAAAGTATGTTAATTACCAGCCAAAAAGATGAAGTTACTGGATTAGCCACCGTAGATAATAAACTATTTGTCAGCAATGCTGGTGAAAATATGATTCGGGTTTATAATACCGAAAACATGGAAGAATTAAATAGTTTTGCCATCACTAATCCTAGACAAATCGCCATTGATAAAAAAGGCAACTTGTGGATTATTCAAAAAAGAAAAGGTAGCAAATTTGCCAAAATCGTCAATTATTCTCAAACAGGGCAAAAATTAGCCAATGACATTATAGATATTAACGAACCATCAGCATTAGCCATTGATAATCGAGGTAGATTATTAATAGCAGATAACGGTGTTAATCAACAAGTGGTGATTTATAACATTAATAATCAACCAGTGCGAGTAGATACCTTTGGCGATAAAAAAGGTATTTTTGGTGGTGTACCTGGAGAAATTAAAACTACAAAACTCTATGGTATTACAGGAATTGGTACAGATGCAGCAGGTAATTTTTATATCAATAATAACGGCTTTAAAAATTCAGGTACAGATTTAAGAAAATTTTCCCCATCAGGACAAATACAATGGCAATTACTAGGATTAATATTTGTAGATAATGCAGATACAGATCCGCAAACAGATGGTATTAATCTATTCACAAAACAAGAACAATATGTGATGGATTATAGTAAACCTGCCGGTAAACAGTGGACTTATCAAGCCTATACACTTAATCCCTTTAAATATTCTCAAGATCCACGTTTACATACATCACCAGATGCTACTTTTGTCCGACGTATTCAAGGGAAACCTTTTTTATTCTTGACAGATATGTATGGTAGCTTTTTACAAATTTATCGCTTTCAACCAAAAACCGATGGTAATATTGCCATTCCTGCGGGAATGTTTGTCGGTACAAATGAAGGAGGTAAATCCATTTCTGGCAATTGGCCGCCCGATCAACCAGCACAAGGAGAGTGGATTTGGCGTGATATTAATGGTAATGGTGCATTTGAAGAAAATGAGTATGATATCAGCAAAGATTATCCCTACATGGGTGGTTGGTGGGTAGATAGCAAAGGTGATATTTGGAAAACATTGCGAACTCAAGATGGAATTCGTCGTTATCCTTTCCAGGGAATAGATGCTAAAGGAAACCCGATATATACCTATAGTTCAATGGAAAAAATCAAGACTCCTGCTATCTTCACTGACTTGCGAAGAATTGAGTATTTCCCAGAAACAGATACTATGTATTTATCAGGATTTACCACTGAACATCCAGCAGTAACAGATCAGGCCAAAGTAGTAGGATCAGAAATTGTTCGTTTTGATAATTGGAGTCAAGGAAATCGTACTCCCAAATGGCGAACTGTCATTCCCTACGACACTACAGGTAAACAACAAATTGCTACCGCATCCATGAGTGTAGCAGGTGATTATGTATTTGCAGTTACCTTCAAAACCGCAGAGGTATATGTTTACAAAGCTGCAACTGGAGAACTGGTGAAAAAGATGAGTCCAGGGAAAGAAGTTGGTAAAGAAAGTGGTTGGGTTGATATTCCTTATGGTATCCGTGCTTTTCGTCGTGCTAATGGTCAATATCTAGTATTTGTGGAAGAAAATTGGAAAGGAAAGGTATTGGTATATCAGTTCACAATGTAATCTATAGTAGGTGACAAGTAGTACGCCACGGTGATAGATGACAGAGTTGAAGAAACGTAATATTAAGATCCCCGACTTCTTTGAGAAGTCGGGGATCTATCCACTTCCTACGTTTGTTGGGTTCCACTTTGTTCTACGGAAATTACAGAGATTTTATTAATAATTGATATTTTTATTGATTTGATGATTTTCTGATAAATTAAGTTTAAAAAACTAATTAATTTGCATAAATTTAATTATCATAGTAATAGTTATGCCAATCATTAGACATAGGAGTGAAAATTATCTTAGGGACAATTCATGAATTTTCTCTACAAGGGTTTGGTGGTTATACACATTTAATTACTACCAGATGTCTATTTAATACAAAGACAATAATTAATGGTTAGCATAATTATTATCTATTCATAAAATATAAAAATTGTTCTTGACAAGATTTTACCAGGAGGAATAGTAATTATGAATAAAAAACAAGCACTAATTTCTTTAGAACAATTAATTCCTAAGAAGTTGCTCAATCAGCTACAATATTTTCATTATCGGTTAATTTCATGGTGGATTTTGCATTGGGGAAGTCACCCTTTAAAATGTTCTCAAAAATCAGCAATGGTTTTTTCTCCTCATCAAGATGACGAAACCTTTGGTTGTGGTGGAATGATTGCCCAAAAAAGGGAAGAGGGAATACCAGTGGCAGTAACTTTTTTAACAGATGGTAGAGGTTCTCATGGTGCAGATTGCCAAATTCAAAATCAAATGATTCAGATTCGTCAACAAGAATCTTTAACGGCGTTAGATATTCTAGGAGTCAACAGTGCCGATATTCATTTTTTGAATTATCCAGATGGCAGTTTAACAACTTTAAATTTCCCAGCACAGGAAGAGATAATTAAGCAAATTTCCACACTGCTGAAACGATATCAACCAGGAGAGGTTTATGTACCTCACCGTAAAGATTGTCATCAAGATCATGAAGCTACCTATAAGTTAGTTAAACAGGCAATTGAACAATCCCAAATTAAAACGGAATTATTACAATATCCTATTTGGGTATTTTGGCGATCGCCATTATTTATTCTTTTGAAATTACAAGATATTGCTGCTGCTTACCGCTTATCAGTGACATCAGTAAGGTTAAAGAAACAAAAAGCTATTACCGCCTATTCTTCCCAAGTGCAAATGCTACCAGATGGATTTATTGAGCAATTTTTAAATTCTGAAGAAATATTTTTTAAATAAGTTGAGTTTGTAGTTAATAATAAACAGAGGAAAAGGAACAAGCAATTAGTTGATCAATTATCTATAACTGATTTAAAATTAGATAGTTTGGTAATTATTTGGACTTGATTTCCTATAAAGTCTCTTGTGGTAAGCATCTGAAAATCTGCCATAAATAATTACCGTGGAGAATATAGAAATGCGGATTCTACATATTACTAATCATGTGCAAAAAATTGGTAACGGTATTGTTAATGTAGCTGTAGACTTAGCTTGTTTACAAAGTAAAAGCGGTCTAGATGTGGCTGTAGCATCTGCCGGCGGAGAATATGAACAATTATTAGCAGATTATGGTGTTTCTCATTTTTATCTTAATCAATGCCGCACACCATTTAATTTAATTAAAGCTATTTGGGATTATCACCAAATTATTAAAAATTTTCAACCGGATATTGTTCATGTCCACATGATGACAGGAGTTGTTTTAGCGGGAATTTTTAGAAAAAATCGAGAATATCATTTAGTGTCTACTGTCCATAATGAATTTCAACATAGTGCTGTATTAATGGGATTAGCAGATCAAGTAATTGCGGTGAGTAATGCAGTAGCTAATTCGATGATTCAACGTGGTATTCCGCCTCAGAAATTGCGCGTAGTCAGTAATGGAACTTTAGGCAGTCCTCGTCATAAAAACCTACAAGATTATCAACCCTTACCCCTACAAACTCCATCTATTACTACTGTCGCCGGAATGTATAACCGTAAAGGTATTTTTGAATTAATTGAGGCATTTAAGATGATTGCCACAGATTTTCCTCAAGCACATTTATATTTAGTGGGAGATGGGCCTGATCGTCCTTTATTTGAGGCGATGGTGAAAAATACAACCTTAAATAATCGTATTCATTTTGAAGGATTCCAGGCAGAACCACAACGTTATATGTTAGCAACAGATATCTTTGTTTTGGCTTCCCATTGCGAATCTTTTGGGTTAGTTTTAACAGAAGCCAGAGAGGCAGGTTGTGCCATTATTGCCAGTGATGTAGATGGCATCCCTGAAACTTTAGATCATAGTCAGGCGGGGATTTTAGTCCCACCGAAAGATATTCAAAGTTTAGCTAGTGTTTTAGCCAAATTATTGAGTGATCGCCAACTCTTGAATGAGTGGAAATTCCGCGCCCAACAAAATCTGGAAAGATTTCATGCAGCGCGAGTTAATGAAGAAACACTAGCTATATATCGAGAAATGATGAGAGAAAAGAACATCATCCATTTGATAGAATCAAGAGAATTAGCTAATCTCAATTAACTCTTTTTGACTAATGTGCATCGCAATTCCTTTTTCATAATAAGCAGCTTCATTGATAAAAATAGGATAAACAATATCATTTCCTTTATAAACAATTTCCTCGCCCCTAAAAGTCATAAACATCGGCTCACCAGGATGCAACGGTTCATAATCTCTAAATTGGATCTGGGGATGAATCATCCCTTGAATTTCCCCATCTTCACTGCGCGGATAATCAATCACACCAATCGATCTATACACTGTCAGAGTATTATTTTTGAGTAAATTTTTGCCCAGATTATAATTTTCAAAATAATCTAGAGATGTATAAATAAGCTGCTCAGTTTGTTGAAATAATTCCGCATTTAAAATGCTTTGGGGTACGGGGCCAACTTCCAGGGCAAAACCCAAATCAGATAAAGAACGGAGAAAACCACTACCTTTAGGTTGTTCATGAAGATAGACTTTTACTAAAGGATTTATTGCACTTAAAACAGCAGCTAATTCCAGTAATACAGGATGGCGATTTCCTAAAATAATACATAAACCCATGTTAGATGTAGTGGTATGTAAATCAATAATTACATCTTCAATATCTGGAATTTTTGGTTTTAAGATTGTTTGAATTTCTTGCGCTCTTAATTCTTCATAATTAGCAAGTTTATCCTCATTACTCAACTGGACAAAACAGCGATTGAGGTCTTTTTCTACATATCTTACCCGTGCAGCGATCGCTTGAGGATTACCCAGCAAAGATAAAGTTTCAAAACTGGATCTATGGACTAAATCGGGATGGTTGTGAAACTTTTTAACCAAGTAAATTCCCGTAAGCTCATTACCATGGTTTCCTCCGACAATTACTACCCGGTTAATTTGATTCATAATTACCTCATTTAATTAATGATAATTCCCAAACTTAGATCCCTAACTTGATTCATAAGTCAGGGATCAGATGACAATTTAAAATTGTTGGTTGTGAAAATACACTTTAGTTTTTAATTATAGAGGCATTAGGCATGAGACTTCCGGAGAAAATAAAATGTAAGTGGTTTGTAGAGACGTTCCGGTGGAACGTCTCCACATTAGACATCTGGTAGAAATTAAATATGCCTAACCACCAAACTCTTGTAGGGACAATTCATGAATTGTCCCTACATTATTTTTAACCAGATGTGTATTGGGTTTTACTCACTTTTACTGACCCCTAACTCCTGAATTATTAATTCTGCTGTAATATTTGTGTCCGGCCATGGCCATGGCGAAAAATCCCCACATAATCATACCTGCAATGCTCAACATTCCGCTATAGATAATCAATTGAGCGCAACAACTAATGCCAATAGCGCGAGATACACTAATAAAACTATCAAACTGACTTTCAGTATACTTGCTAACAGCAAAAATCATTAGTATTAACCCACCAACATAGGGGATAGCACCGATCCAACCCAAGGTGAAAAACATATCTAAAATGCCGCTATCAATAACAACTACCTCTATTTGTCCAGTTTTTTCATTCACCTTCCAAATATTACCAAAGCCGTTACCAACAACATTAGAAAGAGCTAGACTTAGATTACGATCATAGGCTGCGGATCTATCTCTAAAGCTAGTATCTTTTTCTAGATTAGAAAAACTTTCTAATCGGGTAGTAATAACTTTAGAAAGAGGTTCAATTGTCACCAAGGGGACAACACATATTATCATCGCCAAGATGATAGTAATTAACCGCTTTTGAATCTGTGGTTTAACAGAACCAAAAAGGATAATCATCCCTAAAAACCAGCCACCCCAGCCAGTCCGAACTTGACAGAGTAAAAATGATAAATAACCTACAGCAGAAGCAGGAAAAATTAAAGACCCAGAACTGGTAAATAATATTAATAATCCAGCTTGCATCACAGTAGCAAAGGGTCCTGGTGAATGTAGTGTACTCCAGACGCGCATTCCAAAGGGAACAGGATTACCAGCACTGGTAAACATTTCCGATTTTAGTAACCAATATCTATCCCATTCAGGTGCAACCACAAACTGATAAACACCATACGCTCCGATTAAAAGAATCGCCCAAACAAATAACCGTTGAATATGCTGCCGATAACTAGGATAATCGCGCCAATTAGCAAATAGGTGAAAAGCAAAAATTATGGGACTGAGCCAATCTAAAAAACTCCGAATTACGGGAAGAGGCTGATTATAAATTATCCCCACTAAAAAACCATAACAAACCCCGATAAAAGCTAAGATAAATGGCAATCCTCCCTGGCGAGAAATATTAGGTAAATGGTTTAAAAAAGTGACTAAGGTAATAAATACCACCAAATAAGGACTAATTAACATTTGTCGGGTAGTATCCCAACCAACTTTATAGTCAACTAAACGAGTAATTAAGGGAGTAATAAACCATATAGACCAAGTAAAACCAATATAGTGAATGGGATGCCGCAAATATAAAAATATTGCTACTATAAAAGCTGCGATCGGAAAAATGAAGCGTAAACTAGCTGTACTGGCAAAGTAGCAACCTGTTGTTAGGAATATAAAACCAAAGATCACTAGCCAACTTTGGGCTGATCGATCTTCGGGGGAGAATTGTTTTTTTAAAACAGTATTAAACAGTAGAGTGTTGGAAATCACTTTGATATCTAGATAGTGTAAAATTTGGGTGTTAGCCAATCTAATTAATAGCCAAAATGGCGATTAGCAAGATTTAATTTTGCCGATTGCATTTTATATTCTTGATATCCTAACCATCTACCTTGTAAAGAGGCTCGCAGTTTTTTAGTAGCAAGTTGTTGGTCTTGGCTAAAAAATCTTAACCATTGGCAGATTCCGAAACTTTCTCTAGTTCCTACTAAAACTGACCATAATAAAAATACAATTTGCCGAACGGGAGAAAGATGTTCTAATAAAACTAAGGTTTCGTTATGGACTAGATTAATTAAGGCAATGTCGTTAAAATTATGGCGTTGATCTTCATCAAATCGTTGGGCAGGATAATGATCTACAGCAATATTAGGATCGTAAATTATTTTCCAACCCGCGCGTTTGAGAGTGAGGGTAAAGGACATTTCAAAATGTACCTGTGCGCCCGTACCTCGCATTCTTTCATCAAACTTTAATTTACCAATTGCTTGGGTGCGAAAACTCATATTCACACCTTTGAGAATGTCAACTTCACGGGGTGCGCCTATGCCCAAGTGATGGTTGCCAATAACGCGCCCCCACCATTGCAATTTGCCAACGAGGGGACGTGAACCATCTTCTAATTTGTCTCCTTGATAAATCCAATCCCGCCCACCAACGCCACCAATGGCACTATTAACGCTAAAATGAGAGTTAATTTTTGCTAACCAATCAGGATGGGGGGCAGCATCGTCATCGGTGATGGAAACAATGTCTCCTTGTACACAGGCTAGTCCGGCGTTAAGTGCGGCTACTACTCCCGGCTGAGTAACGGTGACAGCTTCTAAGGGCAGGAGATAGGGCGGAAATTGATGGAGAAATTCCCAGGTGTCTGCGTCTGTGTCTCTGACAACGACGATCGCCTGATCAACGGATTTAGTTTGCTGTTGCAGGGCTTTCAGGCAACGGGCTAAGTCTTGAGGACGGCGATAGGTGGGGATGAGAACTGTGTTTCTCATTAATGATTAACTCCTCAAATATATCTAAATAGTTTTGTGCCATTTTTGACCAGCTGTGTTGTTGGGCAATGGTACGGGCAACCTCACCCATTTGTTGACGCAGAGAGCGATCGCTGGCTAAAACAGACAAACTTGCAGCTAAACTATCAACGTTATCCGTTTCTGATAGAACAATTCCCGCTTCTGGTGTTACTAATTCTGCCCCTCCTGTAGCGGTGGCGGTGATCACAGGTAAACCCGAAGCTAAGGCTTCTAATAATACGAGAGTGCAAGCTTCATAACGGGAAGGAAAAACAAAAAAATCTGCAGCTTGCATAATTTTGGGTATGTCTCGACGATATCCTAAAAAATGCACTCGTTCACTAATACCTAAATTATTTGCTAGTTCTAAAAACGGACTACCTTGGGTATCTCCCACTACGGCTAAATGTAAATTCGGAACTTTTTTTAAAGCTTGTAATACTGTATCTAAATTTTTTCTCGGTGTGCGGATATCTCCAGCAAATAAAGCCAATGTGACATTTTCTGGTAATCCCCATAAGCTGCGAGAAGTGACACCAGGAATAAATTCTTCTAAATCTACACCATTAACAATTACCCGAATTTTTTGACGAGGGACACCAATATTAACTAATTCTGTGGCGACTTTTTCTGATACAGCAATAATAATTTTAGCTTGGTGGAAGGCTTGTTTTTCCCAATAGGCATTAGCCCCAGTAAATAACCATTGATATAAACCGTAAATATCCTTACGGGTGCGGAAAATATGCACAGGTGATCGCCACCAAGAACTATGGACAAAATGCACAGCATTGACATCCGCCGCGCCCATGGTAATCGCACCATTGACTTTGACTAAATCGAAATCAGCCCGATTTTGACCTAACCAAGCCGCACTTTTTTGAGCAAAAATGAAATTACGGACAAATTCTGTAGGATAGCCAGCAACTGGAATAGAAACCCAATTTACATCCCTATTTTCTGCTAATTCTGGGGCAACTTCACTGGCTACTAGTGTTAAATTATGACGTTGGCGAATGGCTTCTTTTGCTACTTCATAATTAACTCGGCCTTGTCCATCACCTTTGCGGACTTTGTGCGTCACAATACAAATTTTCACTGATAACCTCTCCGGATTTAATTTAGAATTTTAATGAACCATACCCAGATCCCCGACTTCTTTGATTAATTATGTCCATAAATTAGAGATTGCTATCAGAAGTCCGGGATCTTATCCCCTTACTAAATTTTGCTGTTTCTCTTTATGCAACTTTTAATATTTTCCTGGTAATCGTAGGAGGAATAAAACTCAGTGCTAAAGCTACTAAAGTGCGTAGATTAAATTTTTGCTCCCGTAAAGTTTGCCAAAAATAAGGACGGGCGGCGGCAATTTGTTGATCTAGTAATAAACCAATACCTAAAGTTGTATTCGCTGTTAACCAAAGTTTTTTAAAGTGTTGATGAAATTCTTGTAAATTTTCATCTTTCATAAAAATTTCATAACAGAATATTTCACTTTTAGCCTTACGAATTTTTGCCTGAATACTGCGCCTACCACTGAGCATGGTATCAGTTTGTTCATGCTCTCGATATTTAGTTAATTTTTCAGGAACATAGTAAACTCCGTAACCTGAAAGACAACAAACATAAGTTAAATATAAATCCCACATTCCCCCAACTTCTGAAGGAATAATATTCCAATTAATCACACCATTGCGAATTACACAAGCCGCAGCCGTAGGAATACTTTTATCAACTAACCCCATTTTAGTAAAATTTTTATGAATACCTTCAGCAATTTGATCTCGTTTATAACTGCGGGTATTTTGTTCTGTAGCAGGAATATTAATTTGACTATTACTATCCATAATAGATTGGTCACAAAAAGCCAAAATTAAATGGGAATTTGCTTCTAAATGTGGTACAAGTTTAGATAAAAAATCCTCATCCCACATATCATCATCATGAAGACTAGCCACATATTTACCCGTGGCAATTTTAAACCCATGAAACTGATTACCTAACATCCCAATATTTTCTGGATGGCGATAAAATTTAATCCGTGGATCGTTAAATGCAGCCACCAATGCTTGAGGATTTTCCGGACTACAATTATCAGAAATAATAATTTCAATATTTTGATAGGTTTGGGTAACCGCGCTAGTAATTGCTTGTTTCAAATATTCGGGACGATTATAGGTTGGGATAATTACACTTACTAAAGGTTCTAGAGGTTTCATATTCATCAAATGATGGGTGAAGATAATAATAGTTGTAGGTTGGGTTGACGGATTTTATCCAACATAATTAATTCTTCTTAGGACTTACACAAAAGCTAGGGAATAACGAACCGCAGAGGACGCAGAGAAATAAGGATTTGAGAGATGTTTTGCCTAAGTCCTGCTTTTGTTGGGTTGAGCTATCTCTTACCCAAGCTATTTATTAAATCAAAAATCAAATAGTAATCCTACATTTGAAATCAGAAATAGTTTTACTATAAATATCCGCTAATCTTTGTAGATGAATTTCCATGATAAATTCTGCCTCAAACCAGGCCTGACCTTGTTCACCAATTAATCGGCTTTTATGATAATTATTGGCTAATTCAGTAATAGCATCTGAGAGTTGAGAAACATGATTATGTTCTACTAAAATACCCGTTTTACCATCTTGGATATATTCAGGAATACCACCACTAGCACTGGCAATAATGGGGCGACAATGGGCATAAGCTTCCAAGGTGACTAAACCCGCAGGTTCTGGCCATAAACTTGGAAAAACCACTGAAAAACACTGTTGATAAAGTGCTTCTAATTTTTCACCATTACACCAACCATGCCAAGTAATGCGATCGCTCAATCCCATTTTCTGGGCTAATTCGATCATTTTGGGTTTTCCCCAACCATCACCAGCAATATCTAAACGAATTTTAGAGTCAGTTTTAGCTAATGCTTTGAATAACCATTCCAAACCTTTATAGGGAACAATACGACCAACAAAAAGAATACGTTGCTGCTGATGAATTTCTGGATTTAAAGGAATCACCGGATGTTGAGGTCTTTCCACCGCACAAAGCAAAGTCATAATTTTATCCGGTGATACACCATTAAAAATCATTTCTTTACGAACATAATTACTATTAGCAATTAGTGTAATATTTGTGTTTTTAATATTTTGCAAAAACTCATAACTATGTTGCCAACTTTTGAAAATATTTTGTGGTCTACGGCTACCACAACCATCTATTAAATGTCCCCAAGTACATCCGAGTGGGTGCATCGAGCGATCGCATATTTTTTCCCGATCCGCCAAATATTTTGTCCCACTTGGACAATAGGTACAATGATTATGAATAGTTAACACTGCTGGACATTCTTCCCGAAAATCTATCAACATATCAGGATCATGAATATGCAGTAATTGATACTCACTTTGGTTGATATTTTTTAAAGAACGAATGACAAATTCCTCTGGTTGAGTACCATGACTAATTAACTCATAATTTTGCGAATTAATCAAAGCAGCTATATAAGTTTCTAGACCACCACCCCCCCCAATATTAGCACTGGAACAGTGATATATTCGTTGATATGACACAGTTGTTTGATTTATAGTTAACATTATTTTCCTGGTTAATTAAAAATGGGTGTAATTAAACCTTGTTCTGCAAATAGTTCACAAAATTGGTGTTGATAAACTTCCTGATTATATTTTTGGGCAGTAATTCTTGCTCTTCTACCCATTTCTGCTCTCATCTCCTCATTCTCGGCTAAAAATTTGAGTTGATTAGCCATAGTTTCCACATCTCTAGGAGGAGCAATAAAACCATTGACGCTATTCTTTACCACATCCGCAGCACCACAATTAGAAGTAACAATTACAGGTAATCCGCAAGCCATTGCTTCTAATGTCACTAAACCAAAACCATCTTCTACAGAAGGTAAAACTAGAACAGAGGATTTACCAAAAACTTTAGTCGGATCATCTTGACTAAAATTCCAAAATTCCTGTTTAATATTGGAATTTTTGCTTAATGTTTCCGTTACAAATTTCTTTAATCCGCGAGTAGATACCCCACCAATAATCAATAATTCTGAGTTAGAAATATCAGCTTTTAAAAAAGATTGAACTAAATAAGATAGTCCTTTTCTAGGTTCAATAGTTCCTACATAAACAACCCGAAAAACTGCATCTGTTTTTAAGGTGGGATGAAATCTATTAGTATCTACAAAAGGAGTGACAACTTTAATTTTTTCTGCTGCAAACCCAGCTTGAATAAAACTTTGTTTAGCCACTTCAGAAAGCACAATAATTAAATCTGCTTGTTCACATTCACTAGCAAATCTTTTCAGCATTTTCGGGTTCATGGTAGCTACGGTTGAATCAGATAAAAAATCTAATTCTTGCTGAATTTGTTCCTGCATAAAAGGCAGATAATTATTCAAGCAATATAGCCACGCTTTTGCACCTTGAGCTTTAGCCGTTTGAAATGCTAAATCAGTTTGTCCTGCTACACCCATAATTAAATCACAGGAGTGAGATTTTAATCTTTTACTTATCTGTTTGTCAAAATATAAATCACTTAGCAACACAGCTAAATCATGACGACGACGTAAAATAGGGGTACTTAATAATCTTCTACTCCAAATAGAATTACCCACAGGATATACAGGAAAATTGGTTTTTGGTGCTGTTAAACCACTACAAAATACCGTTAAATCTCCTAATTTGTGTAATCCTAATGCAGCATTTTCTAAACAAACGCCTTGTCCACCTGTACCTAAACCAGTATTGCAAGTAAGTGTAATTTTCATGAATAATTAAAAGTTGTAGTTGAACAAATGGTGTCAAAAATTTTTAAGTAATCTTGGGCTAAATTTCGATAACTTAATTCCTCATGTAAATGAGTCCGATTAAAACGTAAAGGAGAACCAGAAAATTTAGCTTTTGCTATGTGAGCAATTACTTCTTTCATAGCTTCTACATCAGTAGGTTCTACTAGCCAAACACCAGGTTTATCTTGTAAATAATCCCAATTTTCTCCGTAAGGTACAGCAGCTAAAATTGGTCTATCTGTCATTAAATATTCATAACTTTTACAAGAAATTCTGCCACCGCTTGTACCATCTGGACGATTTGGTAAAGTTATTAATAATAAATCTGCCTGTCTAGCTAATTGAATCGCTTGAAAGTGAGGTAATGAACCAGAGACACTAACTACATCTGTAATATTTTGATTTTGTAAGACTTTATTAACTACAAATTCAGGAAAACTATTACCATAAACTGACAGTTTAATTTTGTTTTCCCATTCTAGCTTTTGAGAGATGAGTTGTTTAATTGCCTGACCGACAAAAACTGGACTAGAACTACGATAATCAATTTTTGCTCGTTGATAATATCCCCATTCCACCCAAGCTTTATAAAGTCTTTTTACTAAATTTTTTTCTTGAGGTAGATGATAAAATTCATACCAACCATTCATCCCACCTGTATAAATTACCTCGAAAGATAAATTGTCATTTTCGGAGGTAATGGGAGTAGCAAAATCTAAAGGATCTGCACCACAACGAATTAAATGAAACTTTGATTTTTCCGATTCAGGCTGACGATTTTTAACTAAATCTAAATTGAATTGAGAAACATAAACTACCGCATTTGCTTGTTGCACATACAGATTTTCTAACCAGCGTTCTAGATGATGATGTAACCAACTAACTGCCTTAGGGTGCATATCAGTACAACTGAGTGAATCATCTAAACTAACCACTAAAGGTAAACCTGTTAGCCATTTTAATGCTATCCCCACCAAACCCGCAGAATAGGGCATCATAATCACTAAAATAGCATCTGGTTTTTGTTGTTTAATTAATTGATAGCCTTTAAATACTGCGGGTAAAATCCAAAATATCTCTCGATCTGGCCAAATTAATAATGTTAATATTTTTTCCAGTCTGAGTTTTTCTAGCCATGCAATAAAAGCTTGAGGATACCAACTTTTGGTATAATGAATATGAGAGTTTTCTGGTAAAAACCCACCCTTTGTACCTGTTAATACATTGATTTGCCAAGTTTTCTGAAATTCTGCCAATAGTTTATTAGCTCTATGGGCAATTGGTGTTTTTAAAGGTGGTAAATCATGGGCTATACAAAATAGTTTGGGCTGATTTTGTGATTTTTCTGACCAATTGTTTTGGAGATCAGCAGATTTTTTGAATTTCCGAAAATTCAAGGATATAAATTCTAGGAAAGAATTGTTCATTTCTCTGTATTTTTAGTGATTAAATATCATTATTAGGAGTCAGTTTATACTGCATTTGGTGATATTGCCAAAGTTTACCTTGCATTTCTAAAAGTTCTTGATATTTACCCTGTTCTACAATTCTTCCCTGTTCTAAAACTACGACTTTATTGGCTTTGGCAATAGTAGAAAGACGGTGAGCAATGACAATTACAGTCCGTCCCACGGATAGCTGTTCCAGCGACTCTTGAATTAAACGTTCAGATACAGAATCTAAAGCACTTGTAGCTTCATCTAAAATCAATATTTCTGGATTTCTTAGCAATGCCCGGGCGATCGCAATTCTTTGTTTTTGTCCTCCTGATAAACGCACACCTCGATCTCCTAATTGTGTTCTAAATCCTTCGGGCATTTCTTCAATAAATTCTAGAGCATTTGCCAGTTTGGCGGCTTCTTTAATTGCTGCTTCTGTAGCTCTGGGTGTACCGTAAGCAATATTTTCCCAAACTGAAGTATTGAAAATAAATGTATTTTGACTGACAACTGCTATCTGACGACGTAGAGAGTGAATTTCAAATTTACGAATATCCACATCATCTATATAAATATAGCCCTCGGTCGCATCATGAAAGCGAGGAATTAAATCTGCCAGTGTAGTTTTCCCAGCACCAGATCCACCGACTAAGGCTGTCATTTCACCTTGTTTAATTGAGAGAGTAATATTGTGTAAAACTCGCTGATTATGATTATAATCAAAATCTACAGATACTAAATCAATGGATCTTTTTAAACCTGGAAATTTCAATGTGCCATTTTTAAAATATACCTTACCATCAGATTTTAACAGATCCTTGATATTTTCTACTGCTCCTGCTTGAGTAGTTAAAAAAGCTAGAACTCCATTGATATCTTGAATCATTGGCATGATCCGAAACAAGACAAAAAAGAAGGTCAACAAAGCAGAAACCTCCATTAAACCCGTAGTTAATGCCACGATAATCATACTAATCAGAATCAGAGTAGATACACTTTCAGCGACAGGTTTAACTACTAAGGAAATTACATCAATACTTTTTACGGTATTAACTATTTTTTCACTTGCTTGATAATATCTTTCGCGCTCAAATTCTTGAGTAGAAAAAGCATGAATTGTACGGATACCTTCAATAAATTCAAGGGTTCTAGAAGTAAAATTATCATTAGCTGTAGTAATGCCAAAACTACGTTCTCTAATTTGTTTATTCAGAGTGGATAATCCCACGGCGACAAGACTAAATAATAAAATTGCCACTATGGAAAGTTTCCATGAAAGTATAAACAATGAAGTAGAATAGACAATGATTGCAAAGCTTCTAGTTATGAAGAAAGCGACACCACCAAATAACTGTCTAATGCGCTCCATTTCATTAGTGAGTATATTTACTAATTCTCCCGATTTTTTATGATTAAAATAATTGAGAGTTTGTGCTTCCAATTGTTCAAAAATTCGTTTCCGAAGACTGTCTACTAAACTTATTTCACTAAAATTAATACAAACTTGGGCTAAATAATTGAAGGATGCCCGCATACAGGTTGTAATGACGATTAAAGCGGATATGCGATATAATCGTTCTGTTGCTGAAGTATTAATTCCTAAGATTAAAATATCAAACCACTCAATTCCTGTTTTCACAGGTTCACTTCCAGGAGTAGTTAAACTTTGCAAAAATACCAATAAAAATCCTAAACCGAAGCCTTCAAAACTTGCGGCTAAAATTGAAAATACTAAGGCTAAAATTGCCACAAGTCGAAAGTGTTGAAATTCTTGTAAAATTAAACGATTATTTTGCCAGAAATTTGTAGCCTTAAATATTTTCCAGAATGATGGGACAAATTTAGCAATCATAAAATTTGATATGATATTTTTCAGTATTAACTAGGTAATAATTATTGATATTTTGCAATTTAATAATTACAAAATAATAGTTGATTTTTTGTAGAAATTTCCTGATTTTATGCCTATCTTACAGATCATCAATCAAGATTGGTAAGTATTGCCTAATCTTTATCCTGGTCATAATGATAAAGCTGCAAGATATAGGATTAAATAGATCATTCATAGTAGAAAATGTCAAACCAGGAAACATTTTATATTTTGAAAATTCTAAGCTGCTTTCATAAATTGATGTTCTTTATTTAACTTCTGATGCTGTTTTTCTAAACTTAAACGAATTGCATCTTCTAAAGATAAATAACGATATCCTATTAAGCGGGTTTTCCATTGTAATACATTGACTAAATTAAAGTATTTTTCTAAACAGTATTTAGTTATACTAATAATATGTAAACTGCTGATATCAACTGAGATATTGGTTCTAAACTTAATATTCCGTACCAGTTGAAATTTTTCACCGACATACCACTGATAATCAAACAGGAAATTGGGAGATGAAATTTGCATCAAGATTAATCCTGGTAGCAAAAATGGACTCATCAAAAAGACTAAAAATAAAGCTAAAGTCCAATCTATGATTCTGGCTAAACCTGTGAAACTTTGATTACCTGTTTGTGGGAACTTTTGATAACCAGGAATATTCATAAATATAGGTTTATTCACTTCCTCACAAGCATCTGCCCAAACCTTAATCACAGCAGGATCAATTTTTGGATCTATACTAACTAAACTAATAGGAGAATGTTTTAAACACTCTATAAGCGACTGTTTACTCTCTAGAGAAGCTAAATATGGCTGTGAAAATGTTTCCGAAGTTTTCACCAATAACTTGCCCATGCGCCATTGTAAGCGACAAGATAGAAAACTAAGATGTTCAGATTGATTGGAGATAATGGAGTTATGATTGTGACTAGAAATGAGAGAGCTTTGCATATATATGAGTAGTGATAAAGTAGCCAAAAATTAACTCAGATAACTAAAAATTCAACACAGTTATTATTACAGCAGTTTGCGAAGATATGAGGTACACATTTTGCGGGCAAGATGCCCGCACCACAAAAGTTTGATTATTCCAGGTTGTACCTCATTTGAATGAAATATGCTGTATGATCACAGGATTAATTGTCACCACTATGATCGCGAATAATTTCGATAAAATCTTGAATGTCTTGATTCTGAAAGGTAAGTATTCAGCTATACCAATTGTTCATACCCAGATCCCCGACTTCTTTTATTTATGGAGACAATAAATTATAAATTACAAATTGATATTAGAAGTCGCGGATCTTATTGCCTCACTTGAATTATTACCAAAATACTTATTTTTTTCAGAACCATGAACCAGTTACCCCTGAATTTTCTGGTTTTGGTGTTTCAATCTCTAGAATACAAGAATATCAAGAAATAGATCATTAATAAGCAACTTCTTTATTTATTCTTTAAATAAAGATTACTTTTTTATGTGACCTATTAAGTTTTGAGAAAATGAATTGATGGTAACTAAATAAAAATAATGAATGTTTTATGTTGATTTGATTTTTTGACTTAATAGTAATTCCGTATGAAAATTCACATAAAAATACCCCCTGTACTCCCCCCTTGTAAGAGCTACCCTGTACACAGAAGTTTAATCAAGTTGCCTCTTATGGTTTTCATACCCCCTAACCCCCAATTCTGGGGGAATAAGAATTTCAAAGTCCCCCATTTTACCCCCAAACTTGGGGGTCACGGGGGCAGGGGATTTAGGGGGCTAAATTAGCAGAAAAGGAAGACAGATAGGACTTG
>OGVQ01000082.1_pt1 | contig 24476 bp, 25 predicted proteins | sample 1575801 | NCBI WGS metagenome assembly OGVQ01 (sample SAMN07581550, study PRJEB24739) | freshwater metagenome | place: Singapore | collected 2015-04 | reverse complement strand
TTTTTTTTTTTCAAGCAGAAGACGGCATACGAGATGCGCGAGAGTGACTGGAGTTCAGACGTGTGCTCTTCCGATCTGTTTCCCAGTCACGATACTAAAGTAGTCTGTTGATTAACAGCAGCGAAAAATTGTTGATAAACATAGGATTACCATGACTAATAGTATTCATCCACAGCATAAATTACAGAATTTTAGTACCATTAATCCTGCCAAAATCCTAATAGGTATAATTGCCACAGTTCCTTGGAGTTTAGGTTTACCGGCAGCAGCTTTAGAGGTACAGGTAATACCGAAAAATCCCCGCTTAGGAGATACAATTTCTGTAGTAATTGCCGCAGATGAGCAAGAACAAATTAGTAATCCCACGGTAACAGTTGGAGACAAAAGATATCCAAGTTTTGCCATAGCACCGCGTAAATATCGTTCTTTCATTCCTACCACACCCTTAGAAAAGGCGGGAGTGAGAACAATTAGAATTTCTGAAGGTGAACAAGAAAAAAATTTAGCGGTGCAAGTGAGCGATCGCAAATTTCCCGTCCAACGCATTACCCTCCCACCTGGAAAAGCAGGAGTACAAGCCACCGAGTATGAACTGGCGCGAGCAAAAGAATTAAAAGCCTTACAAACCCCTGAAAAATACTGGAACGGCCCCTTTCTTACCCCTAATGCTGGACGCACATCCACCAGATATGGTGTCCGTCGCTACTACAACGGCAAATTTGCCCAAGACTATTACCATCGGGGACAAGACTACGCAGGTGCAGAGGGTTCAGCAGTCATTAGTCCAGCCGCCGGTAGAGTCGCTTTAGTTGGTAGAGTATCTCAAGGTTTTAGGGTTCATGGTAATGTAGTTGGCATTGATCATGGCCAAGGAGTAGTTAGCATTTTTATGCACTTAAGCCGCATTAACGTCAAAGAAGGTGATTTTGTCAAAGCAGGGCAAAATATTGGTGCTGTAGGCTCAACTGGTGCATCCACTGGACCCCATTTACACTGGGGCTTATATGTTAACGGACTTTCCGTTGATCCACTACCTTGGAAATCTCAAGAAATTGATTAAATTTTCGACTTTGTTGGTTGCTAAATCCCAAATACTTATATATAAATACTACAATTTACCTGTGTGATTAATTCAGTAGCAGACGAATAAGGGGCTGATACCGTTTCACGTTAATAATGAGACAAATATGTAGGTAGGGGTTTAGCAATGCTAAACCCATAGGAAAAACCTATATGTATCAAAATTTTCCTGAAATAGCATGAGTCCCCTTGTAACTCCATAATCTCTTTTGATTCTGGTAATGTATTCTGAGTGATTGATAGCATCCCTATTTAATATTGGCTATCTAAACCATATTTGTAGCCAGGATAAACAGGAGGTTTTATGAGTAATGAAGTATTGAGCCAAGTTAGTACATTACTTCAGTCCTATGCACCCAATTTTGAGCCAAAAGAACTGTAATTAGTTATTAAACGGTTGATGGTTGACTGTTGACTAGCGACTGCCGACTGGCAATTCTTAATCTCGAACTGATACCGATGTACCTATCTTGACTTGGCTGTACAACATTCTCACGTCAGAATTACGCATTCTCAGGCAGCCGTGAGAAACAGCCGCACCCACCAAATCAACATTTGGTGTACCATGAAAACCAATTTCATTACGGCCATCTGACCAAAAACCAATCCATCTATCCCCCAAAGGACTGTCTGTACCACCTTCATAGATAGCTCCTGTAATGGGGTGTCGCCAGATAGGATGGTGTTCTTTATGTATAACTTGAAACTTGCCGGTTGGTGTTTCCCAACCCTTTTTACCTATAGCAATAGGGTAACTAGCGATGATTTCATCAGCACGGGAAACATAAACACGGCGATCGCTCAAATCAACAATGACTTGAGTTGTCTCGACTCCTGATTCTAGGGGCTGATTAGTATTATTAGCTGGATCTGTAACATTACCTGAATTTGACTTCTCTGGTTTCCAGGGAGAATCGAAATTGATCACAGCAGATTGTTGGGGAGAGGTAGGTACGGAAGCAGCAATTGCACTATCTCCAATTTCAACTGGTGAACGCTGTGAATAAACCTCTGTGGATGCAGACTGATTTAACTGCCCTGTGGTTCTCATATTGTGCAAATGGACAGCCAAAGATAAAATTGCTGTACCAAAACAGAGAAACATAACCATAGTCGCTACAGATTCATTTCTTGCCATTGCCATCGCCTAATTATTTATCCCTGACTTATGTGGCTAATTGAGAATTGCTAACTGATTATTGTATCAATTACCCATTACCCAATTACCTATTATCCATTACCAGTCAAGTATCTAGTGGACAGTTGTTCATCTGATCACCATTTCTAATCTAACAAATTGTTGATCAGTGTTTTATTTTTGGCTGTCTTTTCCATACCTACCTGACCGGAATCAAATTCGGAAAAATCCTTTCTATTTATATTTCCGTGTTCCGATTATAAATCCGTCACCTTACTGGGGAACTTTTTACTAATCATCCAGTCTAATAATGAGGAGTGATTTAGAACCAGTCCGATCTATCTATGAGTCAATCCATTAGTGTATCCTGGTCAACAGTTGATGCAACCTACCCAGCAGCATCCGTGCAAGTTGACAAACTCTCAAACCACGATCTTATTTTGCGCTGTCAAGTCGGATTGCGTCCAGACCGTGCTGCTTTTGCAGAACTGTTGTGTCGCTATCAGACTCAAGTTGATCGAGTGTTATATCATTTAGCTCCTGATTGGTCTGACAGAGCCGATTTAGCTCAGGAAGTATGGATTCGTGTCTATCGTAACATTGGCCGATTACAAGAGCCTGCTAAGTTCCGGGGCTGGTTAAGCCGCATTGCCACGAATTTGTTTTATGATGAATTACGGAAACGTAAACGGGTAGTCAGTCCCCTGTCTCTAGATGCTCCCCGAACGCTAGACGACGGTGAAATGGATTGGGAAATTGCCGGCGATACCCCAGGTCCAGAAGAGGAACTAACAACGAGAGAATTTTATGATCAGTTGCGAGAAGCGATCGCGGATTTACCAGAGGTTTTTCGTACTACTATTGTTCTTCGAGAAATTGAAGGCATGGCTTATGAAGAAATTGCCGAAATCACCGGGGTTTCTCTGGGAACAGTGAAATCTAGAATAGCCAGAGCCAGATCAAGATTACAAACTCAGTTGCAAAGCTATCTAGATACATAATCTACATCATGTTTCCTCAATTCTATGGCAGAATTTAATAAATATTCAGGACTGTCAGCGAAAATATATATATTTTCTGCCATTGAGAAGCAACAATGAATTCACAGGTACTATGGATATGGAGAAGCGCGATTGTTTCGAGTTATTAAGTGCTTACCTAGATGGCGAAGTCACAGCTAATGAACGCCGGGAAGTGGAAGAGTTACTATCAACTGATGCTTCCATTAAAACTTTGTATGATAGATTGTTAAATCTCAGACAAGGCTTCCAAACTATACCTATCCCCTCTAGTGGGAAGTCTTCAGAGACAACTATTGAACAAGTATTTACCAGAATTGACCGACGTTATCACTTAAACTGGATGTTAGGTGGTGTAGCTTTTGCCGCTTGTGTTTTGGGAGCAATTTCTGGACTATTTTCTGGCAACTCTTTCAGAACACTGGAAATGGCACAAACACAATCAACCACGGAAATAACACCAACAGCTACCCAAACAGCAGCAGAATCTCCTTTAATGGTGGCTTTAAATAACCCTGTGATTGAAATTCCCAAAACAGCAATAGCACCAACTCAAAAACCAGTTAATAAAGTTAATTAATTTAGTCAGTTAATTATTGCCAGTCCAGCAGCTATTGAGCATTATTACTCCTAGCTGGTAGATTTTTTCTAATCTTACAAAATACACCCAGGCAGACCCAATAGATGAACCATTTAGATTGTAGACCTCTATATGATGACTATTATAGAGGTTTTTTGATTGTATCCGATTTGCTCGGTAGTCTTCTAAATCATCTAATGCCGTTAAAAGGTTAGATGGTTTTCAGAAATATAAGAGGTAGGATCATACATAAAAAAATTATTGACGTTGTTGAAACCAAGTATGAATTTAGGTGTAGAGACGTTCCGCCGGAGCTTCTCTACAAAGGTTTGGATATTATCAAAAATCATTTTCACAGATCAAATCAGCAACGCAAAATTACTCAATTGAGGAGTTAATTCTGGTAATAAAAATTGCAAATACATCTAAAGATATTGATACCTTACCTGAAGAAGCGCAAATTTTACTACCTAATTTTATTCAATTGCTCAAAAAACCTTATCCACAGATTCTAAATTTTCTTCCCTTGAATTACCTGTAAACTCCCACCTGCATATAAACTAGGTTTACCCACATCAAAACCATAATCTCTTAACAACCCAGGTAAATCTGTTTTTAACAATTCCCAAGCTGTCTGGGTTTCAAACAACCAGAAAAAGACCGCTAAACCCGGCCAAAATAAAATATTTGTTGGTGGGTGAAAATCTACCAAAGTAAATACTCCTCCTGGTTTTAATACCCGATAAACCTCTGCAATAATTTTTTGTAGTTGTTCATGCTGCATTTCGTGTAAAGCTGCGCTAGTATGTACCACATCAAATGAACTATCTTCAAACGGCATATCTTCCGCAAATGCTTGGATATAGGTAGCATTGGGTACATTATTTTTAGATCGCTCTATAGATAAAGGTGAAGCATCTAAACCTGTCACATTTTGAGAATAATTCACTAAAAATCTAGTGGCTTGACCACTACCGCAACATAAATCTAAAATTCGAGTATCTGATTGTATCTTTAAATTTTGTAAAGCTAGTTGACGAAACCGGGTTTCACCACCCACACTCAGAGCAGCTAACCGCGATATACCATCATATAACCACTGGTATCTGTAACTCAAGTCTCTAAAAATTGTTGTCATTGCATTTTTTCCTGCACATAAAGCTTTATATTTAATAAAGATATATTGTTAACATTAGTAAAAAATCTGTAAGCATTGGGGGAAAGTAACTGCTATGGGTCGTGTAGGAGTATTATTACTTAATCTTGGCGGTCCCGATAAACTAGAGGATGTCGGACCATTCTTATATAATCTGTTTTCAGATCCCGAAATTATCCGTTTACCGTTTCGCTGGATGCAAAAACCCCTAGCTTGGTTTATTGCTACACGCCGAGAAAAAACATCTCAAGAAAATTATAAGCAAATTGGCGGCGGTTCGCCATTGCGACGGATCACAGAAGAACAAGGGGAAGCAATTAAACATCAGCTAGGTGAATTAGGACAGGAAGCAAATATATATGTAGGAATGCGCTATTGGCATCCCTTTACCGAAGAAGCGATCGCCCAACTCACCCAAGATAATATTGATAAGTTGGTAATTCTGCCACTTTACCCCCAATTTTCCATCAGCACTAGCGGTTCTAGTTTCCGACTTCTAGAGCAACTGTGGAAAGAAAACCCCAAACTACAAAGTTTGGAATATACAGTCATTGCCTCTTGGTACAAACAACCAGGTTATCTCCAAGCAATGGCTGAACTTATTGCTGGGGAACTGCAACATTTTCCCCAACCGGATGATGTACATATCTTCTTTAGCGCCCACGGTGTCCCGAAAAGCTACGTAGAAGAAGCTGGCGACCCCTACCAACAAGAAATAGAGGAATGCACATACTTAATTATGCAAACCCTTAACCGTCCTAATACCCATACCCTCGCCTATCAAAGTCGCGTTGGTCCAGTAGAATGGCTACAACCTTACACTGAAGATGCACTGAAAGAGCTAGGGGCAAAAGGTGTTAAAAATTTGGTGGTTGTGCCAATTAGTTTTGTTTCCGAACACATCGAAACATTACAAGAAATTGATATTGAATACCGAGAAATAGCCGAAGAAGCAGGAATACACAACTTTCGACGCGCTCCCGCACCTAATACGCATCCAGTGTTTATTCAAGCTTTATCTAACTTAATCATAGATTCTCTGCAACAACCTAACCTCAAACTGTCCCAAGTCACCCAGATGAAGAAAAAGGTGAAGATGTATCCTCAAGAACGTTGGGAATGGGGACTTACCACCAGTGCCGAAGTCTGGAATGGTCGGATAGCCATGTTAGGTTTTATCGGTCTAATTATCGAATTAATTACTGGTAAAGGCTTATTGCACGTTGTTGGGCTTTTACATTAGTTTGGGTAATGGGTAAGAAGGAAAAGAATAACATATTTCTCCCCTGCTTCCCTACTCTCCTACTCCCTGCCTCCTACCAACTTCATACCAATAATACCAGTATTTTGCACTGCGAATAGCCAACCACAGCAGAAGTAAAGCAATTAACCCACCCTGACGAGGGGCATCAACCGCAAAAAATACAAGTGTAATACATAAAATATCTTGTAAAAAGACCACCCAAATTGGTAAACCACGCAAACGATAAAACCAACCCATGAACACTAATTGAAATACTAAAGCTAATAAACCCCCAATTAAGGCTACTAACCAGCTTGGTGTTTTCGTTGCTGAAGCAACTGCCATCCCCATAAGCGCCCCGACAAAGGGAGATAAAAATAAATGAACTTGCTGTATTATTCTTTGACCAATTAGTTTTTTAGAAGCAAAAATTTCAAATAAAGACCAGCTAGTTAGCAGACCAACTAAAACATTGGGCGAAATACGAGATAAGAGCGGCATCTGTGACCAAAGTTGATCACCCTGTAGGATACCAATAACTAATAGAGGTATACCTATTCTCATTCCGGCAGCAGCACTAGCAGATAATATCGCAAGAATTTCAATCATGGGTATATCCCCGACTTTACTAAATTAGCAAAAGTCTATATCCCACATTCCGCACCCCCGGGTGTCAGAATCAGTAATTTCTGATTTTGGAATAAATCAAAGGATAAGTTTTATACAAAATCCTGGAAATTTTAGATACCGATAGGGAAGCACTGGTGCAAGCAGTTCGCTAATCTCAAATGTCCAAACGACCAATTTTCCTTGTGTGACAGTTTAGGGTGCGGAATGTGGGTTAATAATGGTGTCTAATCTAGACCAAATGCTATGAATATAGCCATATAGCAATCCTAAATGATACATGAGAGTTCAATAAGGCTCAAATGCTTATAAAACAAGGATTTTTATCTACGAATTTTCTCACGATTGGGGTAGTATTGCTATAGTAGATGCAGATTTAGTTACTATAAACACAGTTATAATCTAGGCTTTTATGATTTGAGTATAGTAAGAAACCGTATATTTACTTTTACTTTGCAACAGGAAAGGACTACGTATTTGGAGGCAGGAGAGCAGGGAGGCAGGGGGGCAGGGGGGCAGGGGAGCAGAGGAGAAATTTCCTTATTCTTTCTCAACTGTTGCCTGTGGTTACTGAGCGACTTGCCCCGAGCGAAGTTGAAGGGAGTCGAAGTATTGCCTCCTGCCTATTGCCTCTTCCCTATGAGTTTTAAATACTTAATCGTTGATAAACTTGCTCTAAATGCTGGAGATGATGTTGTGGATCAAAACAGGCTTCTACTTCTGCTGGTGACAAATGTTGAGTCACACGAGGATCTTTGCTGATTAAATCACGGAAGTTGCCTTCTGGTTTATTCCAAGCAGTGTGGGCGCTTTCTTGAACTATGGCATAGGCTTCTTCCCGTTTCATGCCTTTCTCAACTAAGGTGAGTAATACTCTTTGACTAAAGACTACTCCACCATAGCAGTTGAGATTTCGTGCCATGTTTTCAGGATAAACTAATAGGTTGTTTACCAGTTGGGTGATTTCATGCAGCATGAAATGAGTCAAAATGCAAGCATCTGGTAAAACAACTCGTTCTACAGAACTGTGAGAAATATCTCGTTCATGCCACAAGGCTACGTTTTCTAATACTGCCCCTGCATGACTTCTAACCAGTCGCGCCATCCCTGTTAACCGTTCGGAACGGATGGGGTTGCGCTTGTGAGGCATAGCACTAGAACCTTTTTGTCCTTTAGAGAAAAATTCTTCAACTTCCAAAACATCTGTTTTTTGCAGGTTGCGAATTTCTACGGCAAAGCGTTCGATAGATGCAGCTAGGAGGGCTAATTGCTGTACAAAGTCAGCATGAATATCACGGGAAATTACCTGAGTAGAAGCCGTATCAGGTTTGAGTCCGAGTTTGGCACAAGCGATCGCTTCTACACGAGGTTCAATATTGGCATAAGTTCCCACCGCACCGGATATTTTACCGACAGCAATAGTTTTTTTGAGAATTTGCAGCCGTTCCTGGTGGCGTAACATTTCCGCCAACCAACCAGCTAACTTAAAGCCAAAAGTAATGGGTTCAGCGTGAATACCATGCGATCGCCCAATCATCACCGTATCTCGATGTGCTGTGGCTTTTTTGCGAATCGCCTCAATGGCATCTTCCAGGCTTTTTAACAACAAATCCAGACTAGCAACTAATTGTAGTGCTAAAGCTGTATCTAATACATCCGAACTGGTTAAACCTAAATGAATATAGCGTCCTACATCACCGACATATTCATTAACATTTGTCAGAAAAGCAATAACATCATGACGGACTTCAGCTTCAATTTCTAGAACTCGCTTCGGATCAAAATTTGCCTTAGCCTTAATTTCTTCAACTGCTGCTGCTGGAATATAACCCAGTTCTGCCTGTGCTTCGCAAACCGCAATCTCTACATCTAGCCAGGTTTTCAGCTTATAGGTTTCACTCCACAAATCGCCCATTTCGGGCAAGGTATAACGCTCAATCACATTCACAGCATCTAATACAACCGTCATATTTTACATTGTAACTGGAGTTTAGACTAAGGCATAACAAAATGACCCAGAAGGACTGAGTTTACAAATTACCTAGCTCAAACTAGAAAAACTAAGAGGTTAGGCTGATTTAGGTTGTTCCTTCCTGGATATAATAGTAGTATTTTTAACTCATATTTCCTCAGTGTTTTTAACTTATATCTCTGTTTTTAGTCTAAACTCCAGTTACAACTAAACCTGTTGGTAAAGGTACAGGATTAGGATTATCAATTAGTTATCAAATTGTCGTTGATAAACATGGCGGTCAACTTTACTGTATATCTAAACCAGGAGAAGGATCTGAATTTGTGATCAAAATTCCAGTCGTATTTTGTAAAAGAGTATAAGTAGAACGGGCTGAATAATTTAAAGTTTGTAAGCTGTTGGATATTTAACTCGATTTATTGTTAATTGTTACTGTTACTTTTTACTTATTATGGGTGAATTTGACTCAAAATATAGCGCAAACGATCATAATCATCTTTGAGTAAAATACTCAGATGTCGTCCAGCTTTGATTAACCATTCTCGATCACATTTACGTAATTGATATATTCCCCGAATAGTCGCTGCTACTAAGGAATCTACAGGCGCACCATTAATAAAAAGTAATGTGCGTAAAAAATCTAATTCTTGCGTAAACTGAATAATTCCTCCTGCTTGAGAATGATAAACAGCTTGGTGAATTTGTGGCGGACGTGGTGGCAAATATTGATACATTTTGCCATTATTACTATTAATAGATTTTTCCTGAAATCCCACAATTGCGGCACGAAATTCAGTTTTTAGCATAGAAAATATTTGCGGTTGTTCCTCACGCAAAGCCTCTAAGGATAATCCCAAAGCCACCGCGCGATGTACAGAATCAATCGGCATAGTTGTGGCATGATAAACCACAGCATAAACTTGATTACCAGATTCTTCATCTACAGCGCAAACCCAACTCCCAAAAGGTGGCATGGGTGGAAAACTCAGGTCTTCTGGTTCTAGACACTGGGCTAAAAATTCCGTAGTTGTGGTTTCAATTATCTCTGCAAAATGGTGAGAATGGCGATCGCTAATAGCAAACTGTGGTAAAGGTAGACGCATAAGCAATTAAAAAGAAGTTCAGAATGCAGGGGTACAGTAGTTGTAGAATCTTTTTAGGATTAGTCAATAGTCTTAGTAAATAACTAATGACCACTGACTAAGGACTAAATGATTATTTCACTTTTTTCTGAACTGTAGTTTCCACAGGTTCTAATTCTGTCAGCCGGAAAGTAATTATTTTATCCCAATTACCACCTTCAAACAGTACAGCGACTTTACCATCACTAACTCGTTGTACAAGTCCTTCAGACCGATAATATGTATCAGCAGGATTTTTAACGCGAACAGTTGCTCCAGGTAGAATCATCATATTTACTCTTGTTGGTTTTCTATTTAATAGCTTAATTGGTAATTGGTGATTGGTAATTGGTAATTCTATTCTTCTTCCTGCTTCTTGATAGCGCAGAGTGGCGTTCGTCATATTCCTGAACTCCTGCTCAATAATACTTTTGCCGTTGACGATAATTAGCTACAGATTCTACTATGCCGATCGCAATAAAGTTAGTTAGCATCGCCGAACGTCCATAACTCATCCAAGGGAGGGGAATTCCCGCTACAGGTGCTAAACCAACTGTCATACCGACATTAACAATCAGTTGAAATACAATCATGGACAAAACGCCAATAGCTAACAATGAGCCAAAATTATCCTTGGCAGTTTGAGCTACATGAAGTAGACGCAAGCAAATTAAGAAAAAGACGGATAGTAAAATTAAACAACCCACAAGACCAAATTCTTCAGCAACAGCAGAGAAAATAAAGTCTGTATGCTGTTCAGGAACGAAATTTAGCTGAGTCATGGGGCCTTTAAATAGACCCCAACCCCAAACTTCACCAGCACCAATAGCAATACGAGATTGAATCAGGTGATAACCAGCGCCAAGGGGATCATGTTCTGGGTTAATAAATACACTCAGACGGTTTTTTTGATATTCCTTTAATATATGATTCCAGGCAAAAATACCTAATTCACCACCTAGCATATTTAGAGAGAATGAACCAATAGCAGCAATACCAAATCGCCTCCAGGGGAGAGTAAACCAACCGACTATTCCCATTGCTACTGCCCAGAGTAAACCTAATATGCTGAGTGATATATCTTTAGATATAATTATTGGTGTTGATAATGGCCAAGAGATACTAAATAGGATTGCAGCTATTACCGGGGACATCATCAGTATTAACCAGCCAGGGTTGGCATTTGCCCAATACAACATTCCTAAAAATATTGCCCCAAATACCAGTGATGTAGCCAAATCTGGCTGTAAAAATACCAACGCCCACGGGATAGCTGTAATGGCCAAAACACGGAAAACACTATCTAGAGTCGAGGCTGTGGACTTATGTAATAAAGCAGCTAAGGTGATGATTAATCCTATTTTGGCAAATTCTGAGGGTTGGACATTAAAACCAGCAATACTAATCCAGCGCTGTGCGCCTTTGGCGCTAGTACCAGCGATCATCACTGCTATTAAACTAAAGTTGGTTAACCCATAGGTGAACCAATGCCACTGCATGAGATTTTCGTACCGACAACGAGCTAAAAATAGGGCAATGATTGTACCAATAGCGGCTATTAACCAATGCCACCACCAGTCAGTTACAGGTTGCTTTAGTTCTGTACTCAAAATCATCAGCCCACCGAACATACTCACGGCAACCGGTAAAATAAATAATAGCCCATCCATTTGTTTCCAGGGCTTAAACCAAGATTGCCAATGAATTTTAGGGAACGAGCGTTTTAATAACATTGTGTGAGGAGGAAATTGACCAAGGGAGTAGGGAGCAGGGGAACAGGGGGACAGAGGAGCGGGGGCAGGGGAGTAGGGGAGAAATATGTTATTGTTGTCGTTCTTGCCTGTTGCCTGTTGCCTCCGGTTGGTGAGCGTAGCCGTTCGCAAAGCGTGGCGTTAGCCATACCTCTGTCTTCTGCCTTTACTTATGTCAAAGCAGCCACTGATACTTTACCTGCTATATTGAGGGCGATCGCTGTCAGTGCTTTGGCTGCGGTTGAGTTGGGTTCGCCAATTACTATGGGTACACCACTATCACCGCCAATTCTAGTAGAAATTTCTAAGGGTACACATCCTAATAGGGGTACTCCCAATTCTGCGGCTGTTTTTGAACCACCACCAGAACCAAAAATGTCATATTGCTTATCTGGTTGATCTGGGGGGATAAAATAGCTCATGTTTTCCACAATTCCCAAAACTGGGACATTTAACTGCTGGAACATCCGCAATCCCTTCCGGGAGTCTAACAAGGCTACAGTTTGGGGTGTGGTGACAATTACCGCTCCTGCCATGGGTACGGCTTGGGTTAGGGTTAACTGAGCATCTCCAGTTCCAGGAGGCATATCCACAATTAAATAATCTAGCTCTCCCCATTCAACTTGATAGAGAAACTGACGAATCACACCATTGAGCATGGGGCCGCGCCAAATTACTGGCTGATCTTTATCAATCAAAAAGCCCATGGAGACTAGCTTAACACCATGATTAAATGCTGGTTCCAGAATGTCCCCTGCTTCTGTAGAACGGACATTAATTTCGGAATCACTCAAACCCAACATCGTCGGATCATTAGGTCCGTAAATATCTGCGTCTAATAAACCGACTTTTGCCCCAGTTTGTGCTAAAGCAACAGCAATATTTACAGCTACTGTGCTTTTACCAACACCACCTTTACCGCTAGAAACAGCAATAATATTTTTTACCCCAGGTACGCCATTGCGGTCTGGTAAGCTTTTTTGTTGAGGTGTTTCTGCTGTTACTGCCACACTGATATCTGTAACACCGGGTAGTTTTTGAACAGCTTTTTTACAATCTTCGACAATAAATTCTCGTAAGGGACAAGCGGGAGTGGTTAACACCAAAGTGAAACTAACCTTACCACCGTCAATTTTGACGTTGCGAATCATATTTAGTTCTACCAGACTTTTGCGAAGTTCTGGATCTTCTACTGGTCGCAACACTTCCAGGACGGAGTGGGAATCTAGGATATCATACATAGTGTGTTTACCGTTACCGCTTTTATAAAGCTGAAAAAATTTTTATTGAAACATACTAGAATCTTAACTTTATTGGGGCAATTGTTTAGTTGTCAGTTGTCAGTTGTCGGTTGTCAGTGGTAAAGAATTTCCGATACTCTAAAAATCAAAGCAGCTACCATTTAGAGCTTTTTTCTGGGGTAATACGGGATTTTCTACAGATTCTATTAGTGCTTTAGCTACTCGGTCTACATAGGGACGAGATAAAGACCATATTAGGGGTGATAACCAACCGCGTAAAGTCACAGAATAAGACAAGTAAGATCCACAGACGCTTGATTCTACTTGGTATGTAACTCTTTCCTCAATTCCAGGAATTGCTAAAACGCGGATAGTTAGCATCTGTTTGGGATTGACTCGTTCGACAAAAATTTGAATGGGAATAGGCCAAAATCTTGTGACTGCTTGAAATATTAATCCGGGTTTGGGGACTAATCCTAATGGAACATTGGTACTTTTAAGGAGAGGATGCCAAGACACATCTGTTAAGTCAACGACTTTTTGCCACAGTTCATCTACAGATGCGGAACTAATCTCCCTATAGGTTCGCACTAAGGAGACGCAAAAGCGCCGATGTTGACGATGAATCAGTTTAGATAACCAACTTGGCATTGTTTTGATCTGTTCCATACAATTTTGACAATGCTTTACATTGCTTTACATTTTGTTTGGTAACTATGGGATTTGAGAAAATTGTACTCAAACTCTTCCTTGTCAAAAAAACCAGGGAGAAAATCTGTAACTAGAATAATAAGATTCTTTCTCTGACTGTGAAAATGGGTCTTCAGATATGATATGTGTGAGTTGGAGTAACTTCCGTGCCAACGGAAATTTGAAGGCGTTTTGAACGGTTATGTTTGGACGTATAATAAAAAGCTGTTTTGGCAAATTAAGCCGGATTTATGACTCTCGCTGCTGACAAGTTTTGACAAGAAAAATTTGTAATTGTTTGAAAATCGTAATTTTAGGTTCGGGAATCTATGTTAACCAACTCGCAAACCCCCACTATCACAAAAGAATCAGCTAATTTTCTTCCTGGTGTGAATGCTCAGGCCAGAGTAAGTAAGTTTATGCAAAATTTGCAAGATGAAATTACCGAAGCCTTAGAAAAATTAGATGGGGTCGGTAAGTTTCAGGAAGATAGCTGGCAGCGTCCAGAAGGGGGGGGTGGGCGATCGCGTGTGTTACGAGATGGTGCAATCTTTGAACAAGCCGGTGTAAATTTTTCTGAAGTTTGGGGTTCTCATTTACCTCCTTCCATTTTAGCCCAGCGCCCGGAAGCAGAGGGGCATGGTTTTTATGCAACTGGTGCTTCTTTGGTGTTGCACCCACGTAATCCCTATGTGCCTACAGTACATTTAAATTACCGCTATTTTGAAGCTGGTCCTGTTTGGTGGTTTGGTGGTGGTGCTGATTTAACACCTTATTATCCCTTTGCCGAAGATGCAAAACATTTTCATGAAACTTTAAAACAAGCTTGTGATCAACACCATCCTGAATATTATCCTGTGTTTAAACGCTGGTGTGATGAGTATTTTTATCTCAAACATCGGGGTGAAACACGGGGGATTGGTGGGTTATTTTTAGATTATCAAGATGGCCAAGGTACTATCTATCGTGGTCCAGATCCCAAGGGTGAAGCGGCTAATTATAGCAATCAAGTTGGGGCATTACAGCCACGGACATGGGAAGAGTTATTCTCGTTGGTACAAGACTGTGGCAGAGCATTTTTACCAGCCTATACACCAATTGTAGAACGCCGTCATGGTATGGAATATGGCGATCGCCAACGGAATTTCCAATTATACCGTCGCGGAAGATATGTAGAATTTAATCTGGTTTATGACCGAGGGACAATTTTTGGACTACAAACCAATGGGCGCACGGAATCAATTCTCATGTCTCTACCTCCTTTAGTGCGTTGGGAATATGGTTATCAGCCAGAACCAAATTCTCCTGAAGCCGAGTTGTATGATACTTTCCTCAAGCCTCAAGATTGGATCAACTGGAAACCTAGTCAGGAATAGGCAGGGAGAAGATATTTCCCAATCACCAATTACCAATTCGCCAGTTATTCCTGTTAAAAACAATGACCGTAAGGTAAACTGAAGGCAAGTATCATCCTCTGTACATGAGTTGATACTTCCTGACTTTGTGAGCCTGTCCTAGGTTGACAGCCCATTTATAGCGTCTGGCTAAGGCGTAAAGGTCTACTCTAGCTTGCTTCACGAACGGTGGGATAACCGCTCCCATGCTCCCGTTGAAGTAGAAAGTGAAGTCTAGTTTTGTCTAGGTTTTATATAGCAGCAGTGTATTGATTAGCAAATATTAGCAAAAAAGTATTACTTCAATGATTCAGATAGATCAGAAAATCTTTACAACTCAAGACGGTCATACCATTATGGTATTGACACCCGCTGGTCGCTTAGATATTACTACTGCTTGGCAATTTCGTCTCAAGCTACAGGAATGTATTTCTAAACTCACTCCTCATGTTGTTGTCAATTTAGGGCAAGTAAATTTTATTGATAGTTCTGGTTTAACCTCCTTAGTAGCTGGTATGCGTGATGCTGATAAAGTTAAGGGAAGTTTTCGCATTTGTAATATCCATCCAGAAGCTAAGTTGGTGTTTGAAGTCACAATGATGGATACAGTATTTGAAATCTTTGATACTGAAGAAGAGGCTTTAGAAGGTGTACCTCGGAGTTTAGGCTGGTAGTCTGCCAAGGATTAAATGACGGATATAAATTTGCCAAAAGCAATGAAATACAGAGTTTCTAGATTTTTGCAACCCGTCAAAATAAATTTGACAGACTACTAGTCAAGAGGATTTATGAACTCCTTTTTATTTGAATTTCACGAATGAGGTCTGATTAGTTCATACTAGAAAATAGAAATATGTCTTTACTAAAATTTTCTTTGTGAATAACGTCCGCACAGTATCTGATACAAAACGAACCTTTTACACCCTTCATACCAGGCCAATTAACACTATTTACCGCCGAGTAGTAGAAGAGTTAATGGTAGAAATGCACCTGCTATCAGTCAATGTTGATTTTAGCTACGATGCAATTTATGCCTTGGGCGTTGTGACAACCTTTGACCGTTTTATGGAAGGCTACCAACCAGCAACGGATCAAGAGTCCATTTTTCGAGCAATTTGCCAGGCTGTGGAACAAGATCCCCAGCATTACCGGCAAGATGCCTCTAGATTGAAAGCTTTAGCGGCTAGTCTACCAATTCAAGATCTAATTGCTGGCTTGAGTCAAGGCAGTTCCTTAAATCAAGATGCAAATTTACAAAACCGTCTAGAGGCGATTAAGTCCAATACGAATTTTAAATATAGTCGCTTGTTTGGTGTAGGTTTGTTGGCATTATTGTTAGAATCTGATCCCGAATTTATCAAAGATGATAAACAACGGGCTGAGACATTAAAAGCGATCGCTAACGGTTTACATCTTCCTGAAGACAAACTAATCAAGGATTTAGAACTCTATAGTTCTAACCTGGAAAAAATGGCGCAAGCGCTAATTGTGATGGCGGATATACTATCTGCTGATCGGAAAAAACGTGAACAACGGCAACAGGAATTAAATACCTCTGCTAGTTAGTTCAAAATCCCTGACTTCTCCTGTGAAGTTGGGGATTTTAATATAAAATCTACGCAAGAACCAATCACACAAAATACTCAAGCTCGAATTACAGTAATTCTACGTTGATTTTCTGTCACCATAATCTCAGTTGATAAACGTTCTTCCATTGGTAAGGCATTTTTCCGCCTATCAAACACAAATAACCAACCAAAATCTAACCCCAAACGGGCTAAATAGGATTCTAATTGTTCAATACCATCAGATTGAGGATCGCGTTTTTTATCCCGCCATACCTTTAACTCAATACCTAACGTGACATCTTTGTAACGCAGACATAAATCCATTCTATCGCTACCAATGGCATATTCCCTTTCTAAAACTCCCCCACCATTAACCACACGATGTAAAAAAGCCATTAATACTATATGGGGGGCAATTTCATGATATCCCGTACTACCTAATAATGGTTCTCCATGTTGTCGCCAAAACTTCAGAAATGCTGTTAATAAAGCATCTATATTTAATTCACCTGCTGGGGTTAACCAAGTCGGTGCAATCATCGGTAAAGATGCCATTGGTGTTACTGTTAAAACTCTCGGTAACACTTCTCTGTAAATGGGGTTAGCAATAGTTAATCCTCCATAGGGGTGCATTTTACATAATCCTAAATCCATCACAAATTGAATATCATCATTAGGTATATTTCCTAATTCTAAACCTGCTAACATTGGTTCAATAATGGCTTTGATTCTTGGTTCTCTTAACCGTTCTGCTAGACTATCTAAATGAGTATCTTGACGAGCAATTAATATTTCTTTAGCCATTAAAATGTGTTCTTTAGTAATAGTAATATTTCTATCTTTCACCATTTTTTCGACAATTTCTTTAGCTAAAGCATTGACTAACCAAGGTTGTCCTTGGGTTAAATCATAAGCTGTTTCTATAGCTTCTGGTGTGAAAATTTGTCCTGTTGCTGCTGTATGTTGTTGATATAATTCTCCTACTTCTGCAATATTAAAATTTCGCATAGTTATAGAAGCAACTTTAATATTAAAAGGACTAGAAGTATTTAATCTGTCACTACCACCAGATGCTACTTTATAATCTCTGACATCTCGTAAACCAATTAATCCTACAGATGAAGGAAAATTTTCAGGACGGTTAGGAAAACCATCTCTTAATTGTCGCAAAACTGAAATTAATGTTTGATCTTGTAAAGAATCAATTTCATCTATAAATAATACTAAAGGACGATTTATAGCTTTTGCCCAACTTTGTAAAAAAGCCTTAATTCTGCTTCCTGGTTCTTCTTGTTGCCATTCTTTTACAGGTGGTTGCAATTCTTTAGGTAAGCGGATATTTATTGTATTACACCAAGTTCCTAAGATTGCTAATTCTGCGGCGGTAGGGTCATGATTAAATGCACTTCCTACTTCTACTGATACCATGACTGCGGCATAATTTCCTGTATCAGTAAGTTGTTTTGCTAGGGATAACATGGCGGTGGTTTTCCCTGTTTGTCGTGGTGCATGAAGGACAAAATAACTACGTTGTTGAATTAGCTCTTCTAAATCTGGTAATCTGACTGTGGGAGATAGAAGATAGTGGATATCGTTTGAACATGGACCTGCAATATTAAACCAGCGAGTCATAAAATTTTGGTAATAGGTGAACTCTTTAAGTTTATACTATCTATAATTAGATTGGTATCAAGCAAGACTTTCACAGGTTATGTTTCTCCTTTAAATATTCCCATTTAGCTTGATCTGGATCAAAATGAGGAGGTGCAGGTTGGGTTTTTTCAAACCAGTTTTGCAAAGCCTTGATTTTAGTTCGTCTTTTTGGTGTTTCCGTTGCTGGTTCAGTGGTTGGGGCTGTTGTGGTATGATCAAGGGTATCTGTGGTTAGCCAAACTACAATTTCCACGTTTCCAGGAGGTAAATTCAGGGGTTCGGTAATTACTAAGTTACCAGATTGATCAATTTTTTCTTTGAGTTTGTATGATTACATGATGTTTTTCATGAGACTCTGTTTTTATATGATATCATATTGAACAAAATTCACTCTCTAAATTTGGGTTTAAATAATGATAACTACACTCATTGAACGAGAAGCAGAACCAATTTTAATTAGTATCTGTAGCAGAAAGCGGAAAATTTGAGTAAGGAAAAGATACATTATGTCTAAAAAAATCAATCAAAAAGATTAACGAATCAACATAAAGAGTCTAAAGGTGTAGTTGGTATATTTGGGGCTGAAGCAAAATCACATGACATAACAGTTGGAGAAATTTCACATCTTGTTATTGAGCAACTTGAAAAGGATTTTCCTCAATTATCTTTTCAATACAAAACAAGTATAAAAAAAGAAGAAATAAACGAAGCATTAAAGAAAGTTGACCCAGAATTAGGGCAAACTCTTTTTGTATCCAATTCAAGTATTATACCTGATGGTGGAATAATAAAAGTAAAAGACGATAACGGTAATTGGAGAATCATTTTAGTATCGGAAGCTAAACATCAAGGGAAAGACATTGAAAATATCAAAAAGGGTAAACTAGTAGGAAAGGACAATAATCAAGACTTGATGGCTGCTGGTAATGCACTAGAAAGGTCGCATAAAAACATATCTGAAATCGCTAATTTGATGTTATCTGAATCTCATTTTCCTTATGTCTTATTTCTTGAAGGCTCAAATTTTTTAACAGAAGATATTTCAATTGAAAGACCTGATGGAAGGGTTGTAACGTTGGAGTATAATTCAGGAATGTTAAATAGATTAGATAGATTAACTTCTGCAAATTATGGAATGCCAATTAACACCAATTTATGTAAAAATAAGTTTGTCAAGCATAAAGATAAAACAATAATGCTTCAAGCAACTTCTATATACACACAAGGGAATGGAGAAAAATGGGATATTAAAAAAATGTTTGATATTATGCTTGAAATTGCTAAAACCTCTCTTCAAGTATTAGGCAGTGAAATATTTAATCAGATAACGAAAATTAAATAACTAAAAACAAAAGATTTATTAAATAAAAAAGGTTGAAAATGGCAAGAAATGCAACAAATAAGTTACTACAAAATGCTAAAAAATCAAAAAGTGACGAATTTTATACACAACTTTCAGACATAGAAAGCGAGCTACAACATTATAAAATTCATTTTGAAAATAAAGTAGTTTATTGCAATTGCGATGATCCCCGAATTAGTAACTTTTTTAATTATTTTGCCTCAAACTTCAAAGAATTAGGTCTAAAAAAAATAATAACATCTTGTTATCGAGAACAAGTGAGAGATTTATTTAATACAGAAGAAGATGAAAATGGTTTTTTCTTTGAATATACAGGTACAGAGAGAGAAAAAAAGAAACCTAGTTCACCTGACATTGTTTACTTTAATGGGGATGGGGATTTTCGTAGTCCTGAAAGTATTGAACTATTAAAGAAGTCCGATATTGTTGTTACTAATCCCCCATTTTCATTATTCAGAGAATATGTAGCTCAATTAGTTAAATACGATAAAAAGTTTTTGATAATTGGCAATATTAATGCAATAACCTATAAAGAAATTTTTAAGCTAATTAAAGAAAACAAAGCGTGGTTAGGAATAAATCTTGGTAGAGGTATTTCTGGTTTCATTGTTCCCGAACACTATGAACTTTATGGAACAGAGGTTAGTATTGATAATTCTGGAAATAGAATAGTTTCTCCAAATAATTGTTTATGGTTAACAAACTTAGACACATCAAAACGACACGAAGATATTGCTCTCACAAAAAGATATTTTGGACACGAAGCTGAATATCCAAAATATGACAATTATGATGGAATTAATGTAAATAAAACACAAGACATTCCATTAGACTTTAATGGGGTTATGGGTGTACCAATAACATTCTTACATAAGTTCAATCCCGACCAATTTGAAATAATTAAATTCAGAAAAGGGAATGATGAAAAAGATTTATCTGTAAATGGGAAATGTCCGTATTTTAGAATTTTAATCAAAAATAAACGAATACAAACTAAACTAATTGACAGTAAAGGAATGCCAACACCTATCACTGTATAAATGGTATTAAATCTACATTTATACTTAATCTGTCTCCAGATTCTAAATTAAGAATTTGTTGGATTTCTTGCGGTAAAGTTAAACGTCCTTCCGGTTCAATATCAAGTGTGTATTGTTGAGGAATTGATAAATTAGCAACTTTCATAACTTTATATTTCCTTGTTTTCTAGCTATTTACATTTTAGCAAAACTCCAACCTAACTCCTTATCAAAACACTCAAGCCCTAACCACAGTAATTCTATATTGATTTTCTGTCACCACAACCTCAGTTGATAAACGTTCTTCCATTGGTAAGGCATTTTTCCGCCTATCAAAGATAAATAACCAACCAAAATCTAACCCCAAACGCCCTAAATAGGATTCTAATTGTTCAATACCATCAGCTTGAGGATCGCGTTTTTTATCCCGCCATACCTTTAACTCAATCCCTAAAATTACATCTTTATAACGCAGACATAAATCCATTCTATCACTACCAATTGCATATTCCCTTTCTAACATTCCACCACCATTAACCACACGATGTAAAAAAGCCATTAATACAATATGGGGGGCAATTTCATGATAAGCAGCACTACTTAATAATGGTTCTCCATGTTGTCGCCAAAACTTGAGAAATGCTTCCAGTAAACCATCAATATTTAATTCACCTTTTGGGGTTAACCAACTAGGACTAATTAAAGGTAAACTATCCTGAGTTCCTTGTACTAAAACGCGGGGAATAACTTCACGATATATGGGGTTTGAAATAACTAACCCCCCCCTGGGATCACGTCGTAATAATCCTAAATCTATTAAATATTGCCTATCATCTGCTAGAGTATCGGGTAATGTTTGCCCTGCTAAAATCGGTTCAATAATATTTTTAACTCGTTTTTCTCTGAGTTTTTCAGCTAAACTATCTAAATGAGTATCTTGACGAGTAATTAATATTTCTTTAGCCTTTAAAATATGTTCTTTTGTAATAGCAATACTTCTATCTTTAACCATTTTTTCGACAATTTCTTTAGCCAAAGCATTAACTAACCAAGGTTGTCCTTGGGTTAAATCATAAGCTGTTTCTATGGCTTCTGGTGTGAAAAGTTGTCCTGTTGCTGCTGTATGTTGTTGATATAGTTCTCCTACTTCTGCAAGATTAAAATTTCGCATAGTTATAGAAGCGACTTTAATATTAAAAGGACTGGATGTATTTAATCTGTCACTACCTCCCGATGCTACTTTATAATCTCTGACATCTCGTAAACCAATTAATCCTACCGATGAGGGAAAATTTTCAGGACGGTTAGGAAAACCATCTCTTAATTGTCGTAAAACTGAAATTAATGTTTGATCTTGTAAAGAATCAATTTCATCTATAAATAATACTAAAGGACGATTTATAGCTTTTGCCCAACTTCTTAAAAAACCCTTAATTCTGCTTCCTGGTTCTTCCTGTTGCCATTGTTTAGCAGGTGGTTGTAATTCGGTCGGTAAACTATCTTGAATTGTATTATACCAAGTTCCTAAGATTGCTAGTTCTGCGGCGGTAGGATCATGATTAAATGCACTGCCTACTTCTACTGATACCATGACTGCGGCATAATTTCCTGTATCAGTAAGTTGTTTTGCTAGGGATAACATGGCGGTGGTTTTCCCTGTTTGTCGTGGTGCGTGAAGAACAAAGTAACTTTCTTGTTCAATTAACATTGATAAGTCGGGTAAACGACTGGTGGTTGAGAGTGTATAGTTTTTTTTAGGGTTACACGGACCTGCAATATTAAACCAGCGAGTCATCATGATTTTGGTAATAGGTGAACTCTTTAAGTTTACACATTTATTTGGAAAAATTATGATCTGACATAATAAAAAGGTTCACTGGTTGCGATTATTGTATAATCAAGTTGTATGGTTTTCACATTTGCGGGAGGTAAATTCATGGTTTTGGTAATCGTTAGTTTATTTTGAGTACGGTGTATGGCGTTCTCATAACAAAAACAGTGAGGGTAAGTAATGAGTCAGCAAGAGTCTAATTATATTCCGTTCATCTCTAACCAAGAATTAGCTAACCCGATGGATTTATTGCTAAATGAAGAATGGTTGAGAAAAAGCATCCAAGCTGAGGAAGAAGTAGGGGGTAATATTGGTGCTGGTTTAGATTGGGGTTCTGGTTTTAGTCAACTATTACTTAATCCTGAGTTGTTTTATCGTTTAAAAACTTTGCGGATTTCTTTGAATCGAGAACTGCGTTTGTTGCTGAAAGATTGGAATTTGGGAACTGCAACTTCCATTGCATCTGCTACTGCAAGGGAGAGGTTATTGGCAAGATTAAGATTACCTACACCTGATGTGAGAAAATATATTGAAGTTGTGTTGCAGAGGGATGAACTTTTTGGTGAGGAGTTTATTTCTAATCATCAGGTGTTACGCGAATTGCTTGGGGTAATGTTGACAGTAGAAGATTAGGAAATTATTGCTTCAGTTGCGGCTGATTCGTTAAAACAGCAAATTATACAACAGGTTTTGGTTGAGAAAATTTCGGCATAGTGATCAGTAAAAATAATAGTGCGATCGCTACGTTTTTATTATGATATCATGTTAAGCACAATTCAATCTCTAAATTTGGGTTTAAATAATGATAAATACACTCATTGAACGAGAAGCAGAACCAATTTTAATTAGCGACTTAACCTGGAGAGAATTTAAAGCTGTTGAACAGCTAATTGATCGTCCAGGGTTAAGGTTGTCTTTTTTAGATGGAGTTTTGGAGATTCGCAAAATGCCAGGGAAAAAACACGAAACCATCAAAGAACGTATTGGGGCTTTACTAGAAATTTATTTAGAATTTTTGGAGTTAGATTTTACTCCTACTGGTTCTGTTACTTTAGAAAATGAATTTGAAAAGGTTAAAAAAGAAGGCGATAAATCTTATGAATTGGGAGCAAATAGCAAACGTGCTGATTTAGTGATTGAGGTGGTTGTTAGTAGTGGAGGAATTAATAAACTGGAAGCATATAAACGGTTAGAAATTCCTGAAGTTTGGTTTTGGATGAATGATAAATTATTGTTTTATAGTTTAGGAAATGAGGGGTATGAAGCTGTTAGTAAATCGCAACTTTTACCGAGTTTAGATGTAGATTTATTGATGCGTTGTGTTAATATAGAAAATCATGCTCAATCGCTGCGGGAATTTAGATCAGGGATTAAAATTACAGGATAAAAATAACAGAATCTTCAGGAAATAGCGATAAAAGCAGCAGCAGATAATTTAGGTCATACTGTTGATGAACAGATAAAGACTTATCAAAGATGTTTTGGGATTGAAAATAGGAAAAAAGCCTTTGGTGAGGTAATTTAGTTAAAGGCCGTTAATTGAGTTGCAAAGGAATGAAATTTTGGCGTTAAGGATGGAGGTGGAAAAGTTGATGTACTCCATATAATTTTTGGATAATTAATAAAACTTCATCTTTTGTTAGAACAGTTAGTAAATATTTAGATTTCTTTGCTCGGACTGCATCTATTTTTAAATCTAAATCTAATTCTTGTTTTAATAACTCCCGATATAAAAATAAAACAGCATGAAGTCCTTGATTTTGTGTTGACACAGCCACTTTTTCTTGAACCGCCAGATGTGTTAAAAATGCTTCAATTTCTGCACTTCCCATATCCTTTGGGTGGCGCTTATTGTGAAAAAAGATATAGCGTCCAATCTAGTTAATATATGTTTTTCCGGCGTTGCGGTGGTACGCCTAGTGGCGGCTGTGGTATTGTGGGAACATTATGCTGATTGTTCAGTCGGTGATTTTGCGGCTATTCGTTCAGTTTTGGTGAGCGATCGCATACTTGCCCAACTAGCCAGAGAA
>OGVQ01000081.1_pt1 | contig 24506 bp, 20 predicted proteins | sample 1575801 | NCBI WGS metagenome assembly OGVQ01 (sample SAMN07581550, study PRJEB24739) | freshwater metagenome | place: Singapore | collected 2015-04 | reverse complement strand
TTCCACCAGCTGATTCGATAATAACAGCATTTCCTAGTCCACCCATCCATCCAGATGCAACTACTCTACCAGATGACTGTGATGGAATTGGAGTTCCCATAGGAGCTCCGTAGTCAACCCCTCTATGGTTAGTAGAACCAATACCATTAGGGCTTCTACGATTTCCGAATCCTGATGTTATAGTGAATGCACCACCGAATGAGCTTGCAACTGGGTAATTTTTTCACAACTATACATCACCGTAGTATGGTCTTTACCGCCAAATTCTTCACCGATTTTCGGTAAACTCAAATTTGTATACTGTCGCATTAAATACATCCCGATTTGTCTAGCCCAACTAATTTCTCGACGACGGGAATTACTTTTTAAATCCTCAATGGCAATCTTAAAAGTATCCGCAACTATATTTAAAATAATTTCTGGAGTCGTTTCTATTTTCTGGCCAGGAGTACCTAAAATTGGGGCGAGATTTTCCACAGTCATCGGTAAACCCCAAATAGAAATATAAGCTAAAGCCCGAATTAATGCCCCTTCCAACTCCCGAATATTTGAGGTACAATTAGAAGCAATATATTCAACCACTTCCCCAGGTAAACGAATATTTTCATACTCAGCTTTTTTTTGTAAAATTGCCATTCTCGTTTCCAGATCAGGCGTTTGAATATCTGCAATTAAGCCCATAGAAAATCGTGAACATAACCGTTCTTGTAAACTAGGAATTTTATTAGGAGGACGATCCGAAGCAATCACAACTTGCTTACCAGATTCATGTAAAGTATTAAAAGTATGAAAAAATTCTTCCTGGGTATATTCCTTACCCTCCAAAAATTGGATATCATCAACTAAGAGAAGATCCGCAGCCCGGTAATGTTCTCGGAAACTTTGCATACTATCCTCACGAATAGCACTAATTAAATCATTTGTAAACTGTTCCGTAGATACATAAAATATCTTAGAACCAGGACATATTTCCCAGCGATAATTACCAATAGCTTGCATTAAGTGAGTTTTGCCCAAACCCACACCACCACATAAAAATAAAGGATTAAATTCCCTCCCAGGATATTCTGCCACAGCTAACGCAGCAGCATGAGCCATACGATTATTAGCACCAACAACAAACCGAGAAAATACATATTTAGGATTTAGGTCTGAAGTCTTTTGTGTATTTATAGCTTTATTTGTCAAAATATGATTGATAGATAGTAATTCTTGCCCCAAAGGTGCTTTATCAAAATGAGAAACTTTCTTTTCTTGATTATCTTCAACTACAGTAATATAAATTTCTACTGGATAACCAACAATATCTTGTACTACATTAGCAATAGTATGAATGTAATATTTCTGAAGCCAATTGCGGGCAAAAGGATTAGGGGCATATATTACCAAACAATTATTTTCCAAATGATGTGCATAAGCCGTCTTAATCCAAGTTTCAAATGTAGGAGGAGCTAATTCTAACCGTAAACGCTCTAATACATGATTCCACAAATCATCTAGGGAAATTTCCATTTACATCACCTTGTTCCGTAATTCCTAATTTCTAATTCGTAATTACTTAATGTCACTTATAATCATTCTGATCAAAACCAGGTAGCCAATATCCTAACACCGAGTAACTAATACTGAGCAAAAATCATGATAAAGATTAATCATTATCGAGCCACTAAAAATATTCATATTACGTTTTTACGCCAAAACCTGGGAAATAAAACCAAAAAATGGATTGCATTCTGTGGTGCAACAGTTTTGATGCTGGGAGGTTGTACAAATCTAAAACAAAACACCTTAGCAGAGCAAAGTAATAATCCCCAAGCAGAAACAACTTCTATACCTATCACAGCAGCACGCCCCCCAATTCTATCTACCACTGGAGATCCCAATTTTGTTGTGAAGGTAGTCCAAAAGGTAGGAGATGCTGTTGTGCGTATTGATTCCACGCGAACCGTAACTACGCAAGTTCCCGATGAATTTGCCGATCCCTTTTTTCGCGGATTTTTTGGGAATAGAATGCCCATACAACCCAGAGAAAGGGTAGAAAGAGGTAGCGGTTCGGGATTTATTATTAATTCATCTGGGCAAATTTTAACTAATTCTCATGTTGTAGATGGTGCAGATGCAGTGACAGTTACCCTCAAAGATGGACGGACTTTTAAGGGTAAAGTATTAGGTGAAGACGCTGTAACAGATGTGGCAGTAATTCAAATTGGTGCTAATAATTTACCCACCCTAGCATTAGGCCAATCTGATACTTTACAACCAGGAGAAGCTGTAATTGCTATTGGTAATCCTTTAGGTTTAAATAATACTGTCACCTCTGGAATTATCAGTGCCACAGATCGTTCTAGTAGTGATATTGGTGCTAGTGATAAGCGTGTTGATTATCTGCAAACAGACGCAGCAATTAATCCTGGAAACTCCGGTGGACCATTATTAAATATCCGTGGTGAAGTCATTGGCATGAATACAGCCATTATTCAAGGCGCTCAAGGTTTAGGTTTTGCCATTCCTATTAATACTGTCCAGAAAATCGCCCAAGAATTAATTGCTAAAGGTAGAGTTGATCATCCCTATTTGGGAATACAAATGGTCACACTAACACCCGAAGTTAAGGATAGAATCATTGCCAGATTTGGCGATAAAATAAATTTATCCACAGATCAAGGAGTGTTATTAGTGAGAATTGTTCCTAATTCCCCCGCTGCTATAGCTGGACTCCGCCCAGGAGATGTGATCAAAAGTATTAATAATCAACCAGTGTTAAAAGTTGATGAAGTACAAAGATTAGTAGAAAATAGTAAAATTGGTATTGCTCTCCAAATGCAAGTGGAGCGTGATAACAGAAATTTACAAATTTTGGTTAAACCAGCACCTTTACCAGTAAATAGAGAAAATTAATATTATAGGACTTACGCACGAAGCAATCAAAAACCTGATTCTTTCGTAGGGGTAATTCATGAATTACCCCTACTTTCGTGATGTTTTGCGTAAGTCCTGTATTAGTAATTGGTAATTGGTAAAATTCCCATTCCCCATTCCCCATTCCCTTCTAAGAAAATGAATAAATTAGCACCAATCATTAAATTAGGTAATTCGGTTTTACGGCAAAAAGCTGTAGGAGTTGACAATATCCAAGATGAAAAAATTCAAAACCTAATTGATGAATTAATTGTCTCAGTTGCTCAAGCTAATGGCGTGGGAATTGCTGCCCCCCAAATAGCGGCATCTTACCGTTTATTTATCGTTGCTTCCCGTCCTAATGCCAGATATCCCTATGCCCCAGAAATGCCACCAACCGCAATGATAAATCCCCAAATTGTTGCCCATTCTTCAGAAATTGTGAAAGGTTGGGAAGGTTGTTTAAGTGTTCCAGGAATTAGGGGTTTAGTTCCTAGATATCAAACAATTGAAGTTGAATATACAGACCGCAATGGCAATTTACAAAAACAAGAATTAACTGATTTTATTGCCCGCATCTTTCAACACGAATATGATCATTTAGAAGGATTAGTATTTTTAGATCGGGTAGAAAACAATCAGGATTTAATCAGTGAGGAAGAATATCAAAAATTAATCGGTGACTTACAGTAGAGCTTGCTGAATAAAGTCTTGGAGAGAGGCAAGAGGCAGAAGGGGCGAACGGCCGTTCACCCCTACAACTGTCACCATCCCAATTTTTCCAACACAGGTTTTGTAGACACAATATGTCTTTCTAAACCTAATTCTTGAGGACTTACACCTAAAGCTAAAGCAATTAATTGGGGTAAGTGTAAAACCGGTAAACCTAACTTTTGGCCGATGACTTTTTCCACTTCTGGTTGACGAGAATCCAAATTCAAATGACACAGAGGACATGGTGTAACAATACAATCAGCACCATTAGCTAAAGCTTCTTGAATATGATTTCCGGCCATTTGAAAAGATTCTGTTGTTGCGTAGCTGGATAAAGGCCAACCACAGCATTGAGTCCTGCCACGATAATATACAGGTGTTGCCCCTACCGCCCGAAAGACATTTTCCATGGCTTCCGGTGCAAAAGGATCATCATAGGGCATAGATTTTTGAGCGCGAAGCAGATAACAGCCATAAAACGCTGCACATTTTAACCCACTTAATTTCTTAGTAACTCGCTGGGTAATTGCTTCTAAACCATAATCTGTGACTAGAGCATAAAGAAGATGTTTAACTTCTGTACTGCCGCGATAAGGTGAACAGCCTTCTTTTTCTAATAACCCATTAACTTTGTTAAGGTATTCGGGATTGGTTGACTGACATTCTTTTAATCTTTCGTCAACGTGACCAATAACACCCTGACAAGTGCTACAATGGGTAAGTAAAGGGAGATTCAATGATTCAGCTAAAGCGATATTTCTGGCATTGACTGTATCTTCTAAGAGTTGGGAATCTTCTTTAAATGTACCTGAACCACAGCAAGAGGCTTTTTTTAGTTCAATCAGTTCAATACCCAAGGCTTGGGTAAGAGATTGGGTAGATATATACAGTTCCCGACAAGCCCCTTGCGCTACACAACCTGGATAATAAGCGTACTTGAGTGTTTTAGATAGCATAAAACTATATTTGGTTTAAATTTAGATTTAAAGGATGATAGCTCAATTCTGAATCAATGCTTAATATTCAGTTGATTAGGTTTTCTGATATTGAATCCCCAGTTTTCACAATAGAACGTATACTCAGGTTCACCCTTTCCGATAAGATGTATATGCCCAAAAAAAGATTGTTCATTTAGAGCAAATCATAACAACTTGTTAAGGACTTTTATATGAGCCAAACAGAAATTTTTGAGAGAGTCAAAGTAATCATCGTTGATCAACTCGGTGCAGAAGAGGCAAAAATTAAAACAGAATCGATTTTTGTTGATGATTTGGGGGCTGATTCCCTGGATACAGTTGAGCTAGTCATGGCTTTAGAAGAAGCATTTGATATCGAAATTCCTGATGAAGAGGCTGAAAAAATTAAGACTGTTCAGGATGCAGTAGATTACATTGAAAAACAAGCTGCTAAATCTGCTTAGATAAGTAATGATTTTGTATCGGCGGGTTTAAAAACAGCCTGGGATTTATACAGAATCTAAATAAACCCGCCAGTACATGAGTGTTGAGTATCTAAGCTTATTAGTTTGACTACAAAAAAGCCCCAAAAGTCCATAATTATTGAGCAAACAGTATACTCTTAACTAAGGATACTTGACTCGGAACTCAGCACTCTCAACTGTTCAAGCTGCTGCTTTCTCGCCATATTTAATGTAATCATGACAGACTATAAACGTAAGCGCGTTGTTGTAACAGGTGTGGGCGCGATTACACCTATTGGTAACACACCAGCCGAATATTGGGAAGGATTATTAAGCGGCAGAAATGGTATTGACTATATCACTGCTTTTGATGCTTCTAAACATGATTGTCGCATTGCCGGTGAAGTAAAAAACTTTGATCCAAGTATTTACTTAGACCGCAAAGAAGTCAAGCGGATGGATCGATTTTCCCAATTGGGTGTATCAGCCGCTAAACAAGCTGTTGCCGATTCAGGTTTAGTCATTGATGATCTCAACGCTGAACAAATTGGTGTGATCATTGGTTCTGGAATTGGTGGGATTAAGGTCTTAGAAGATCAACAAACTGTTTATTTGAATCGCGGTCCTGATCGTTGTAGTCCCTTCATGATTCCCATGATGATCGCCAATATGGCAGCAGGATTAACGGCAATTCATACCGGTGCAAAGGGACCAAATTCTTGCTCTGTAACTGCTTGTGCGGCTGGTTCTAATTCTATTGGTGATGCTTTCCGCCAAATTCAAGGGGGATATGCTAAAGCCATGATTTGCGGTGGTTGTGAAGCAGCAGTTACGCCTCTATCAGTGGCGGGTTTTGCTGCGGCACGGGCATTATCAACTCGCAATGATGATCCAGCCCATGCTTGTCGCCCCTTTGATCGAGATCGGGATGGCTTTGTGATGGGAGAAGGGGCAGGAATCTTAATTCTAGAAGAATTAGAACACGCCCTGAGTCGTGAGGCCAGGATTTATGGGGAAATTGTTGGTTATGGCATGACTTGTGATGCTTATCACATGACTTCTCCTGTACCTGGTGGTTTAGGTGCGGCTAGAGCCATTGAATTGGCTTTAAAAGATGGAGCGATCGCACCAGAAATGGTAAGTTACATTAATGCCCATGGTACAAGTACACCAGCCAATGATGTGAATGAAACTGCCGCAATTAAGAAAGCTTTGGGAGACCATGCCTATAAAGTGGCAATTAGTTCTACTAAGTCCATGACAGGACACCTGTTAGGTGGTTCAGGTGGGATCGAAGCTGTAGCGACTATTTTAGCGATCGCTAATGATCAAATTCCCCCCACCATCAACATCGAAAATCTTGATCCAGAATGTGACCTAGACTATGTTCCCCATACTACTCGCGCTCAAATAGTTGAGGTAGCCTTATCCAATTCCTTCGGCTTTGGTGGCCATAATGTTACTTTGGCCTTCAAGAAATTCACTCCCTAGTGACTGGCAGGGGAGCAGGGGAGCAGGGGAGCAAAAATTTTCTTCTTTCTCCTTTCCTCTTCCTCCTGATAGCATAGCGTGGCGTTAGCCATACTCGGTGACTCGGTGACTTCTGAAATTTTGCTACTGGTTAGCTTTTTAGAAGTGAACCTGTGGCAAGTATGATAGAGATCATTCCTAACTGAACTGTTAGTTCAGGATAACCAAATTATTGGCTTTATTTATCACCAAAAACTCAGAATATCCCGCTTGTCTATGAACAATTGACAATGGGATGATGAGGAAAGTGGGATCACTTTAATAATGAACCCAGAAAGAGAAAGCTAAAAAGAGTCCTAACCCGTCGTTAACAATAAGAGATTATGGCTGTTGCAACCCAATCGATCCAAGAACTTTGTATTAATTCGATTCGCTTTTTGGCTGTAGATGCCATAGAAAAATCCAAGTCAGGACACCCCGGACTACCCATGGGTGCTGCTCCAATGGCTTTTGTACTTTGGGATCGCTTCATGCGATATAATCCCAAAAATCCCCAGTGGTTCAACCGCGATCGCTTTGTTTTGTCCGCTGGTCATGGCTCAATGTTGCAGTATGCCTTACTGTATTTGACAGGTTACGATAGCGTTACCATAGACGACATCAAGCAATTTCGTCAATGGGGGTCTAAGACCCCAGGCCACCCTGAAAACTTTGTTACCGATGGCGTAGAAGTCACAACTGGCCCTTTAGGACAAGGTATTGCTAATGCTGTGGGTTTAGCGGTAGCCGAAGCACATCTGGCTGCTAAGTTTAACAAACCCGATGCCACAATTGTTGACCACTACACTTATGTAATTCTTGGTGATGGTTGCAACATGGAAGGGATTTCTGGTGAAGCTGCTTCTATTGCAGGACACTGGGGATTAGGTAAACTGATTGCTCTTTATGATGATAACCACATTTCTATTGACGGTTCTACCGATGTAGCATTTACCGAGGATGTTTCTAAGCGGTTTGAATCCTACGGTTGGCACGTTCTCCACGTTAAAGACGGTAACACCGATTTAGAAGGAATTGCCAAAGCCATTGAAGCAGCAAAAGCTGTCACCGATAAACCCACCATGATTAAGGTGACAACCACCATCGGTTATGGTTCACCTAACAAAGCAAATACCGCAGGTATTCACGGCGCTGCATTGGGTCCTGATGAAACAGCATTGACCCGCACAAATTTGGGTTGGAACTATGCACCATTTGAAATCCCCGCCGATGCTCTCAACCATGCCCGCAAGGCTGTTGAACGTGGTGCAGATTACGAATCCGAATGGAACAAAGCATTTGCACAATACAAGGCTAAATATCCCCAAGAAGCGGCGGAATTTGAACGTTTCGTAAGCGGCAAATTACCAGACGGTTGGGATCAAGTATTGCCTACCTATACAACCGAAGATAAAGCACAGCCCACCCGTAAACATTCAGAAATCTGCCTCAACAAATTAGGTGCTGTTTTACCTGAATTAATTGGTGGTTCTGCCGACTTAACCCACTCCAACTTAACTGAACTCAAAGGTGCTGGGGACTTCCAAAAAGGACATTTTGCCAACCGCAACATTCACTTTGGTGTCCGGGAACACGCCATGGGTGCAATCTGTAACGGTATGGCCTTACATCGTTCTGGTTTAATACCCTACGGTGCAACCTTCCTGATTTTCACCGACTATATGCGGGCTGCTATTCGTTTGGCTGCTTTGTCTGAAGCTGGCGCAATTTGGGTTATGACTCACGACTCCATTGGTCAGGGTGAAGATGGCCCTACTCACCAACCCATTGAAACCCTAGCTTCTTTACGGGCTATTCCTGATTTAACAGTAATTCGTCCCGCCGATGGCAACGAAACTTCTGGCGCTTACAAAGTAGCAATTGAGAAGTCTAAGGATAATGCTTCTAGTTTATTGGCGTTCACTCGTCAAAACGTTCCTAACTTAGCAGGTACATCCGTTGCAGGTGTGGCTAAGGGTGGATATGTAGTTGTAGATAGCCAAGGTACACCAGATATTATCTTAATTGGTACTGGTTCAGAATTAAGCCTCTGTGTGAGTGCGGCGGAAAAATTAACTGCTGAAGGTAAGAAGGTTCGCGTTGTTTCTATGCCTTCTACTACCTTGTTTGATCAACAAGATGCAGCTTACAAAGAGTCTGTTCTACCTAAAGCTGTTACTAAGCGTCTTTCTGTGGAAGCTGCTAGTAGCTTCGGTTGGCACAAATATGTTGGAACTGAAGGCGACACCGTAAGTATTGATACTTTTGGTGCTTCTGCTCCTGGTGGTACTTGTTTAGAGAAGTTTGGCTTTACTGTTGATAATGTTTTAGCTAAAGCTAAGGCTTTGTTAGGTTAATTACCAAAATATATTCTCTAATTTTTCGGGGTGGGCTGCAAAGCTCACCTTTTTTTAGGCAAAAAAGGCAGAAGGCAAAGCATAGGAGGCAGGTGGAATACTGTCCTGTGCTTTCTGCTACGACAAAAGGGAGCAGTAGTGCTGGTCATACTTCATGTTATCATAAAATAATACACAGATACTTAGCATATATGACAAGCATACGGAAACAAAAAGCATTAATCTTACTGCGTCAGGCTTTGAATAACCCAACAGCAGATTTCCGTGATGGACAATGGGAAGCTATAGAAGAATTACTACTGAACAAATCGCGGTTACTGGTTGTTCAACGTACAGGTTGGGGAAAAAGTCTAGTTTACTTTTTAGCAACTCGCTTATTAAGAGATCAAGGTGCTGGTTGTACTCTGTTAATTTCTCCCCTTTTAGCATTAATGCGAAATCAAATTGCAGCAGCACAACGGATTAGAGTAAAAGCCGAAACAATTAACTCCAGTAATACTGATGAATGGAATCTTGTCAACACAAAGTTATTAACAAATCAAGTAGATGTTTTATTAATTTCCCCCGAAAGATTAGCTAATGAAGATTTTAGACAAAATATTCTTGCACCATTATCTAAAAAAATAGGTTTATTAGTAGTTGATGAAGCTCATTGTATTTCTGACTGGGGACATGATTTTCGTCCTGATTATCGCCGAATTGTTAGAGTTTTACAAGGACTACCTCCCAATATTCCTGTTTTGGCTACAACAGCTACAGCTAACAACCGAGTAGTTGATGATATCAAAGCTCAATTGGGAGAGAAGTTGTGTATTTCGAGAGGTGATTTAACTAGAAAAAGTTTGCGTTTACAAAACATTTATCTTCCTAGTCAAGGTGCAAGGTTAGCTTGGTTAGCTCAACATCTCCCTCAGTTACCTGGAAGTGGTATTATTTACGCCTTAACTGTTAGGGATGCTCAAAGAGTTGCCGATTGGTTAAACACTCAAGGTATTAATGCAAAAGCCTATTTTGGCGAATTAGATACTCAAGTTCGCATAGCATTAGAAGACGAATTACTGAATAATGAAATTAAAGCATTAGTCGCCACCACAGCTTTAGGAATGGGTTTTGATAAACCAGATTTAGGTTTTGTTATTCATTATCAAAGACCTGGTTCTGTTGTTCACTATTATCAGCAAGTAGGTAGAGCCGGTAGAGCAGTAGAAACTGCTTATGGTATTCTCTTGAGTGGTGATGAAGATGATGAAATTAATAATTACTTTATTAATACAGCATTTCCTCCCGAAATTCATACACAACAAGTTTTAAATGAACTAGAAAAAGCTGTTGATGGTTTTTCTCTTCCTCACTTAGAACAGCAACTCAATCTTTCAAGAGGACAAATTGATAAAGTTTTAAAAATTCTATCTCTGGAATTTCCTGCACCAGTAAAGAAACAAGGTTCAAAATGGTGTCTTAACCCAGTAAATTATCAATACAACAGGGAAAAAATTGAAATTCTAACACAAATTCGCAGACGGGAACAAGAGCGAATGTTAGAATATATGAAAAGTCAACAATGTTTAATGGCTTTTTTAGCAACAGAATTAGATGATCCCAATCCACAAGAATGTGGTAGATGTACAGTGTGTGTAGGTACACGCTTATTACCAGAAACTGTTACCAATGCACGAGTAAATCAAGCAAATTTATTTTTACGTCGGAGTAACCAAATTTTAGAACCGCGTAAAAAATGGCCTTCTCAAGCATTATTAAATTATGGATTTTCGGGAAACATCAAAGATAATTTCAGAGTAGAAACAGGAAGAGCATTATCTTTATGGGGTGATGCAGGTTGGGGAGAATTAGTTAAACGGTGGATTAGTTTATCCTGTAGCATTAGCTCTTAATTCATTGGGTCAAGAGGATTAGAAAATTATGTTTAATACTATGTTTAATACTGTGTCAAATCATATCCTACCACCAGATACTCAAGCAATTTTGCTATTGTGCGCTAGTTTTGGGCAAAATCGCCAAACTGAACCGTTACCTCTAACTCTAAGTGAATATAACTTGTTAACAGAATGGTTGCGGGAAAATCAAATGCGCCCAGCAGATTTACTGGAAACAACAGCGATAGAAAAAGTACAAAAAATGACTATTAATAAACTTAACCCTGATAGGCTTATAGCTTTATTAGAACGTGGTGTAATGTTAAGTTTGGCAGTAGAAAAATGGACAAGTCAGGGTTTATGGATATTAGGACGTGGTGAGGCTAAATATCCTAAATGTTTCAAACAAATATTAAAACATTCAGCACCAGCAATTATTTATGGTGTTGGGAATATAGAATTATTATCTTTAGGAGGATTAGCAATTGTAGGTTCTCGTGATGTAGATGAAGAGATGATTCAATACACACACAGAGTAGCAAAAACTTGTTCTCAACAAAATATACAAGTTATTTCTGGAGGTGCAAGAGGTATAGATCAAGAATCAATGTTAGGTATTTTAAATAATGGAGGAACTTCTGTTGGTGTCTTAGCTGATAGCTTAACTAAAGCAGCAGTAAATAGTAAATATCGCTCTGCTATTAGAGAAGGTAGATTAACTTTAATTTCCAGTTATGATCCTGATGCTGGATTTAATACAGGTAACGCAATGGGAAGGAATAAATATATTTATAGTTTAGCTGATTATGCTTTAGTTGTTAAGTCTGATTTAGAAAAAGGTGGAACTTGGAATGGTGCAGTAGAAGCATTATCTAAAATAAAAGAAATTCCTGTATTTGTTAACATGATATCTCCCATTCCATCAGGAAATCAAGAATTATATAATCGAGGAGCAAAACCGTTTCCTTCAGAATTTGAAAATACTAATTTGCGTGAAATTTTCACAAAAGCAGTTGTTGATAGTGAAGCTATAAAAACAGCAATAATATCAGATAAAAATTCTAACCCTATTGTACCAGAAATAAGAAATATTTCTAAGGATTGGTACGAAGATTTTTTGCGTTTACTACTAGATTATTTAAACCAACCGAAATCTCCAAAAGATATTGAAACTTATTGCAAATCTAACACAGGCTTGATTCCAGGACAAATAAAAGTTTGGTTAACAAGAGCTATGGATGAAAACAAAGTCATTAAAAGAAAAATAAAAAATCGCGTTGTGTATGAGGTACATCCATCAGTTAATCAATTGTCGTTTTTGTGATTTTTGGAGGTAAGAATTTTATATTATTAAATTTGATAATTCCTCTGTGAGATGGGATCTGATTTTTGGATTTCATTTGCTACTTCTAACCAGACGCGGATAGCATCTTGAAGGTTATTAATTAACTCTTCTATTGTGTCCCATTCTGTTATACAACCTGGAATAGCACCTACTTCAGCCCAATAACTCCTTTATTCAGTAGGATGAATAATTGCTTTGAATTTCATTGTTTTTATATTTGCAGTTGTTTACCTGAACAAATTTTAACAGATTAACTTCCAAAAATTTGCCCATTGAGAGCGATCGCCCTCCAATATTCTTAGAAAAGCGATCGCATCTTTACCTCACTTGCATACAATCTGCTGTATCTTGACTTTCCAGGATTTCTAAAATTAACTTAATTCCAACAAACCTTGATAACCTGTAACAATGCGATTTCCATCTTTGAGAATATGGACTTCAATTTGATCACTTGCCCAAGTAATTTTATCTGCAAATTCTGGGTTCAAAATATTCACCTTTTGATTACTAGAAGAAACGGGAGAATCAGGAGAATTAATTGCCAGAGATTTCACAAAAGGGCCATCTATCAAAATATCTAATTCTGCTAATAATTCTTTTGCCCCAGGAGGTGCAGAATCTGATTGTAATTGCTGGAGAGTAAAACCAGTAAAAGACATAACATTTAAACCGGCAGCTTTTAACTTTTTAGCTAAAATTGTTAATGCGGGTGCTTGCCAAAATGGTTCACCACCGGAAAAAGTTACACCTGTATTACGGGGATTTTTGAGAATACTTGCGGCTAGGGTATCAATCGCAACTAATTCATTAATCTCAAATGCCCAGGAGTCAGGATTAAAGCAACCAGGACACTCACGGTTACAACCTTGTACCCAAACAACTGCACGACAACCGGGTCCATTAACTTCTGATTGGTCAACATAACCCATAATATTAATATAGCCAGGAGGAATATCAGCGAGTCCTAGTGATGGGTTCATGGGTTTGGTTTCCATCTTTTGTCAACTCCTTGTTAATTGTTCCTATTACTTGCTAATATACAAGACTTTTCCGTAACAGTTAGGTGCAATAGGGAATAAATTGAAAAATCAAGAGGAATCCTGTTACAATTGGTCGCGCAAAGTGCTGTAATTATGTAAATCATGATTCTGATAAGAAACTAAAATAATGCGTCCAAAGTTTAATATTTGCGTCTTTTGTGGTTCTAAATCTGGAAATAATCCCATATATCAAACTATTGCCGGTCATCTTGTTAAACAAATGGCAAAAAGAGAAATAGGTTTAGTATATGGTGGTGCTTCTATTGGGTTAATGGGTACAATTGCGACAGAATGTTTAGAAACTGGAGGCTATGTTGTCGGTGTGCTTCCAGAAATTTTAACCCCCTATGAAATTGCTCATTCTGGACTATCTCAACTTATTAATACCAATAGTATGCACGAGCGCAAAGCGATGATGTATCAATTATCAAATGCTTTTATTGCGCTTCCTGGTGGTGTGGGAACACTTGATGAATTGTTTGAAATTGTGACTTGGGCGCACCTTGATATTCACAAAAAACCCATTGTTTTATTGAATATAGCGGAGTTTTTTGATCCTTTATTAACCTACCTTGACCACATTGTTAAAGAGGGATTTGTTTCTGATCAACTTCGTTCTTGGATTAGAGTTTATGATGATGTAGAATTAATGTTAGACGATCTACAAGAAGATTTCTTAACAGTAGATGCTAATACTTTGGCAATTTCTAGTCAGAAATCTACCGATGAATATTCACTACTTGTAGAAGAACTGAAACTTCAACAAGATGTTTCTAATGTAAATATTGAGAAAAATTTATATAACAGTATACAGTTGAATGAGATACAAACGGTTACTGAGCGATAGCCGAAGTGCTGAAACTTAAAAATCATACAGGATCAGGCTTTGCCTCCTGCCCCAGTTGGTGAGTGTATAGCCGTTGGCAAAGCGTGGCGTTAGCCATACCACTGCCTCCTACTATAGGCGCAAATGCAACTAAAACCATCCTTCTTGTTCGAGGGTTTCAATTAGTTGCAAACCGCGAGGATCACCTACTCCTAAAAGTGCAGCTTTGGTATCTGCCCTCACTCCCAGGTCTTTGTCTTCGGCAAAGGCTTGAATTAATGCGTCTATGGCTGTGGCATAAACGACGTTAGATGGTAGTTCTTTACAAAGTTGGCCAATAGTCCAAGCGGAGTTACTTCTGACTGCGGCGATGGGATCTTGGACTAGGGCTTCGATCAGGGGGGGAATAGCGCGAACTATGGCTTCATATCCTACTTGTGCCATCTGTGCTAAGGCACTGGCTGCCCAGAGACGAACGGCGGGAATATCGGTTCTGAGGGCATCGGTGAGGGGTGCGAGGGAACGGCGATCGCGGCAATTTCCCAATGCCCAGACGACTCCTTTGCGAACATAACCGTTTAAATCACAGTTTAGTTGATTGATTAATGGTTCTACTGCTTCTGGGGCGGGGTTACGTCCGATGCCATAGGCGGCACTGACTCGCACTAGGGGGCAATTATCTGTTAAGAGGTTAATAAGATGGGGTATTGCCCGTTGATCTTGAATATCACAGAAAGCACGCGCTGCTAACATCCTCTGCTGTGGCTGGGGATTTTGTAAAAGTTCCAGCATTAATTCTGGATCAGGTTTTTGTGCTTCTGACTCCTCAGAAAGTGGTTCTATTTGGTCTAGTGGGCTTTCTAGATCCGCGTCGCTATCAAGTAAGCTGAGTTCGTATTCGTCGTATATCATGATTCGCGTGTTATCCGATCAACATATAGCAGAAGGCAGGAGGTATGAGGCAGGAGGCAGGAGGTAAAACACCCTTGCTACTTGGTTTTTGGTTGTTCAGTTTGTACCTCATGGATGTGCAATCTGCTGTATTAACCCCTATATCAATATAGCAGTTGACAGGTTGGTAGTTGTTAGTTGGGCATTAGGCATGGGGCATCAATGGAGTGATTTTATCATCCATAGGGATTGTTCTTGATAACTGAGTTGATGATAAAGATTTAATGCGGGTGTGTTGGAGAGAAATACTTGCAGTCCGATCTGGTTATACCCTCTTTGTTTAGCCCAATTTTCCAGGTATTGCATTAAGGCTTTGCCAATACCTTGACGACGATATTCTGGGATGACATGGAGGAGAAAAATATGGGGATGGCGATCGCCACTCACTTGATCTATAGCATTTCCCACCCATAAACAGGCTATAGGTGTATGATGGGGAATTTCTTCTGGATATACCCACCATACAGGAGTATCACGATAAAAGTATTGTTCAACTGTCCGCGCTAGGTGGGAAAAGTCTTGTTGGGGAAATTGTTCTTGGTAACTTTGTTGGATAAACTTGACCAAGAGCGCTTTATCTAAAGTAGAACCTTGATGGATAGAATACCCTGGAAGTAAATTCAAAATTAGTTAATCCCTAGTGGTAACACAATTTTGGATTTTGGATTTTGGATTATTTTTTAATCTAAAATCTAAAATTTTTCCTCAAAAGCAATAGGCAACAGTCAAAATTGGCACTTGTTCATGCCCAGATCCCCGACTTCTTTTCTTGATTATGCCTATAAATGATAAATTCTTCAAAGAAGTCGGGGATCTTTTTGACTTCTGCCTCCTGCTATAACTTCAATTAGGAATTACGAATAACAATACCAATGGGTGCGGGTGCAGCCATATCGGAGGGTAAAAATATCCGAGCGCTAACTGCTACTAAAGCCACGGTAAATATCAAGACGGCAATTAATGGCGCAATGTATTGACGCAATATAGACATATTGTTGATTGTAAATAAATAGCAACACTATTGATTTTAGCGAAATCCAAAAATTGAGGCAAACTTAGACATTGAGGATCACCAAGAAGCAAAAAGCTAATTTTTTACTCAGATTGTTGATCTTCTGCTAATTCATCCAAAACTCTTTCACAATACCATTTTTCTGGCATTCCGGGATAGTTTTGTTTGGCTTGTTCAATTAGTCTTTCCGCAGCGGCCACATCTCCAGATAATCTAGCAATGAGGCGATTTTTCAGGTAGTTACCTGTTACCTCTTCGTCTTCTGGGTTGGGAATGCTGGGATTGAGTGCTTGCAGGGGTTCGCGCCGTAGTTGCCAAAATAAGACGTAATAAAGTGTACCAAAAATGATGATCAGGCTTAGTGTTCCTAGAAAGGTGAGGAAGGTAAAAGCCAGATTTTGGAGAACTAATTGTGAAAGTACATAGCCCAGTAATAGACCTGTAACTATCAGAACAAATGTACCGACAAGAATAACTACTTGGGTTCCCATATATTTTCTTCTTCTAGTCCTGGTCTGGTTGTTGCCAATGCTTTGGGATTCCAAGGGGCAACCATAGGTAATAGTAGCAAACCGAGTCAAACAGCTACAATAGAGACTAAGAAAAATATCTGTGCATCTGTGGTTGTTACCCAACTAGCAGTTTTGGTTAATCTGCTGTCCTCAATGGATTTACGCACAGGTTACGGTGATTTTACCTTGTTTGTTGCCAGTTCGATTAGATCTTCAATTCTCTTCATATTTGGATCGCCGGCAAGATAACCAATACCCCGATGTAGATGGAGGCGAAATTGGGTAATGAGGGTTTCTCTATCTGTTTCTAAACCGTCGTTGTGACAGCGTTGTTTGAGTGCTAATAGCAAGATATCGGCCATTTCTCCCCCAAATACGCGCCATGTCATTTCGACGTTGCTATCTTGGGGGATGGGTACAGGTGTGGGTATGGCGGGTTCAGCGAGGGAACGACAAAACGCCCATCGGCATAGTATATTCCATTGTTCTATTTTAGTGTTACGTTTGAGTTTGAGTAGCTGATCTTTGGCTGTTTGAGAAAGTCTAATACGTTCTATTGGTGATTCCATGATTTTGGTAATTGGTAATTGGTAATGGGTAATGGGTAATTGGTGATTGGATCGATTACCAAAAATAACCAGGTTTTATTGTGGTTTCTCTTTTACCGGAGTTATATTGGAGGAGATATTCTCGCGCTATGGCTTCATTTTCTCTCAATAGTTCGACTTCTTTTTTACTAATTTCGGTGTCAGTGGAAAGGAGAATTACTTGATGACTTGCTGAGGGAAAATATCTTTCTACTAGGTTGTTTCTGTGTGATGAGTCGAGTCTTCCCAAGGGGGTATCTATAGCAACGGGGAGGCGTTTTCCTGATACTTTCGCTAAACCCCATAAAAAAGCGATCGCTAATAATTGTTTTTCTCCTGCTGATAACCGATGTTTAGGTACTGGTTTACCGTTTAAATCATATAATGATAAGCCGAAACTTTTAGCATCAATAGCTATTCGATGTACTAAATCTGATTTGTGTAATAAATACAAGAAACAATTTTTGACTTCTTCTTCTAATTTATTTAACTTTCTTAAAGTCAATCTTTCTCTAAATATCTTTAATGTATTCTGTACTTTAGTTGCAGCATTAATTAAATGTTCTGTGCTTTGATATTTCAAGTTCTCGCTAGTGTAACTATTTAACTCTTTTTTTGTTTTATCAATTGCTATTTCTAATTCTCCCAAAGTGCGAGTTAGTAACTCAAAACTGGTATTGACTTTATTTAATTCAGCTTGTGCTTTTTCCCGTGCTTTTTGTAATTTTATATATTCTTCCGGTGCTGCTGCGGTTTGAATTTGTCTGTCTATTGTGATAATTTCTTCTTGATAATTTTGCAATTCTAATAACTGTTTACGTGCCAGGTTTTGGGCATTGGGTAAACGATAGATTAAATTGTCAAGTAAACTTAAAATTTCTTCATCAGCATTTAACCAATTTATTTCTGTAGATGAATTAGCGGCATATAAATTATCTATATCTTGAGACAGAAAATTTTGAATATTGTTAATTTTATCTAATTCTAGATTTAACTGATTTAGCAAATTAATTAAGCGCTGATCTCTCTCAATTAATACATCCTTTGCTAATTGAATTTGTTGAATTTTAAACTCTTTTTCACCTTGGATTTGGATTTGCGATAATAAGTTAGGAATTAAAGCCAAAGGTAAAACATCTTCAGCTAATTCACATAAAGATTTACGGACGTGTTCTGCATTTTTAACTTGATTTTCTTTTTGTGTGTCTAATTGACTACGTTCAGCAGCAATTTTCCCACCTTCAGCCATATACTTATCTAAAGCTTCGTCAGATTGAATTTTTAATAGTTTTTTCTCAGCTTCTAAAGTGATTAATTCAGCTTGTTTAATTTCCTGTTTTTGTAGTTGTTCACTGAGACGATTTTCAAGTTCTTCTAATTTAGATAAATCTTCATTATCAGCATTTTCTTTTTTTTTGCGATTGACTAATATTTCTAAATCAACTGCTAATTTATCAGCTAATTCTAAACCCAAAAGTCCATTAATTGCATCAACAACTACCGGAGGAGGAGTTTCTTGTTCTGCAAGTTCTTTAACTTGTTCACCATCAAATAAAAATAAATTAGAAATACCTATAGGTAAAATATTCTCTATATATTCATCCCAAATATTAGCTAAAGATTGCGGCCAGGTTTCATCATCTCCTAAAATTCCTAATGAGTCTTTACCATCTTTAGAATTTTTTTCCCAAGTTCTCACGACACGATATTTAACAGGTTTGTCATCTTCTATATGTTCAAAAACTAATTCTATTCGGGTTTTATCTATGGGGTTAGCTTGACTATTGACGCATTGATTTAAAAAATCACTATAACTTAAATTTCCCCTAGTGGAACATTGGGCGCGTTGTCCATATAATGCGAGACGAATAGCATCCATTAAGGTGGTTTTTCCTCCTCCATTCATACCTCCTAAAAGGATGATGGGGCGGATGTTATCTTCATCAATTCTAGGGTTAAGGTTGATGATTTGTTTACCAGCGTAGGGACCGAAGTTTTGCAGGACGAGTTCTAGGAAAATCATGGTTATTTATTGTTTAACGAACCACAGAGGCACAGAGAACACAGAGAGAAGAAACACCAGAAATTGGGTTATCATTATATGAGGTAGAGCCTCATTTTAGGCATTCCTAGTTAAAGTCTAGGAACGAGAAAAAATCTTTAACCTAACAGTATTGGTACGGGTTTAGCACTGCTAAACCCCTACTTATGAAATCTTTAATTTCTAAATCTAGCTAATAACTCCTCACGAGACAACTGTAATAGTAAGGGAGTAAATTCTTCTCTGGAAATATTAACTACTTTGTCCACAATTTTCTCTAATTCAGAATCAACTTCTCCAAAACGTACTTGTAAAATACTTTCTACCATTGCACGTCTTTCTCTGGTTTCACCCTGTTCTAAACCCTGTTCTAAACCCTGTTCTAAACCTTGTTCTAAACCCTGTTCTAAACCCCGTTCTAAACCTTGTTGCAGACCTTGTTGCAGACCTTGTTGCAGACCTTGTTGCAGACCTTGTTCTAAACCTTCTTTTCGTTTTTGTTCTTTCAGTTCTTCTATTAGTTGTTCATACATTTCCGATAATTTCATAATCAACTCCTGATCATCTTGATCAATGTCTTGCTCTTTTTGTTGGCGGGCTGATAAAATGGCAATTAGGTCATTCACTAATTTTATAACATTTTCCAAGAATGGATTATTATTAGCTAGGGCTTCTAATTCTTCCACCGCTTGTCTTTGTGCTTTTCCCCTCCCTAATATCCTTAAAAACAAGGTTTTTGGTGTACTGGGTAGTTGATGAATGACAATCATTCCAGTTCTGAATACTTTTCCGGTAAAATAAACCCCTGCACCCCAGTTTTCTAAATCTTGAGTTGCATTACAACCTGATAAGAGTTCTTCCGATGCGGTGGGTGTTAATATCCATAAAAAAGGTAGTTCCTGGTTGTTTGTTCGTGTATTACTCCTTTTTCCTTGTCTTTCCATTTCTGCATGGATATCAAATAATTTACCCATACAACTACGAATTTCACTTTCACCTACTGCATTACGGAATGGTTCAATTACTACTAATTTAGCATAAGTTCCCATTCTCCCTAATATTCCCAGAGTTTCTATATTTTCTGGAGATGGTGATGATGGTGTAAATAATATGTCAATTTGTCTGACTTCTGAGGTAATATCTTTACTTGTCTCCACTTTACCATAGGGTGTAAATAGTTCTGTGAGATATTGTTTAGCAAATTGATCATGGATAAAACGAGTCATTAGATTTTGGATTTTTCGATTTATAGCAGATTTAAGGTTTATGCCGGACTAGATTAAACTTCAAGCACAGTCAGAATCACGGATTAGACGGATTAAAGGATTTCACAGATTAAACTTCAAGTTTGAAAATTATCTTATAAAATTGGTTTACCTCATTTACTTCAAAAGTGCTGTAATTGATTAAGTTGTCTTCATTCTTCCTTTTTCTTAAATTTTCTACCCGCAAAACTATCTGGTTTAGTCTCTTCTTTCACTGGCGTTTCACCTATGTTTAATTGTTTGAATGCTTCCCGAATTGTCGCTACATCTCCTTTAAGTGCTGCTTCTCTTAAATCCCGTTTGAAATGGGCGTTTTTAATCGCTTCTTCTTGAGAACGGGAACTTGTATCAAAGCATTTTTCTAAACTTTCAAAAATTCCTACACGGCGCGTTTTTTTCTTAAATTGTCTTTCTGTATCTAACAGTTTCGCCATGAGTTCTAATTGCATTGCGTCACCGTCACAAATTTCTTCTAATACTTCCCATTCATCGCTACCCAGGAGGCTATAATCTGAACCAGGACGGGGATCTTTAAATGCTTCTCCTGTGATTTCTTGATAGATACGGGGTAAACTATCATCAAATTCGTGTTTTTCTTCTAACCAGATGCGGCGAATTTCGCTGAGTTCTTCCATAGAAATTAAGGTGATATCACGCATATTCTCTGGGGCGTTTTGTCTCATTTCAGTTTGGGCGGCTAATAATTTCCTTAACCAATACTCACGCCAATATTTTGTATAAGGTCCTGGTATTGGTTCAATAGAAGGTTGACCATTTTTATTATTACGTTCAAATAATTGCACTTCTCCCCACATCCGGCGAAAATCTCTTTTTTCTCTATCGTTTTCAATGTCTAATTCTCTACGAAAATCAACTATTGGTTGCATCCATTCTTTTTCTTCATCATTTTGAATCATTGCATTCAAAGATTTATCGCTGCTAACTAATGTACAAACCCAGCAACCAAAACGAGAATTACCACAACTAGGAGTAGATGTATCAACAACTAAAGGACATTCATTATCTGCTGTTGATTCTCTATACATAGTAAATAAATCTTTATTACTATGATTCCAAGGATTTTTCCATTGCATTAAATATAACCAAACTTCATCATTACGCCAATCTTCAATAGGTGTATATAACAAAGAATTAATGAGACTAGGATGAGGAGAAAGCCTATCTCTTACTCTTCCCTCTTCTCTCTTGGTCATAATTAAAGCGCGATTTTTACTCTCAGTTTTCCGAGTTCCTAATACAACAATTGTTTCACCACTAGCTCTAACAACATCACGAATAAAACGGTTAGAAGGATCAATTTTTAGCCGTCCGGTACACCAGCGAAATGTATGACGCGGTGCAGGATATCCTTTACCAATTAAACCTGCCCAGTATGTTTGTTTAGTTTCTGGTTGTAGTAAATGTGGTATTATTGGCATTTTTTGTTCTTGAGCAGCAATTTCCATTTGTTTTAATGAATTGCGTACCCAAGCAGAAACATAAGGATTTTCTACCCCTGTGTCAGTTGTAATAACATGAATAGTTTTAGTTCTTTTTTCTGGTGGCAGTTCAGAAATGGCATTCCAAATCAGTTGTAAAATTGCCGTACTGTCTTTTCCACCCGAATAACCTATGACCCAAGGTATGGCATCTAAACAATATAATTCTTGAATTTCTGTGGTGAGAACTTGAATATAGTCTACTAATTCCGCTACAGTACGATTTTCCTGAGTTTTACTGTCTGGTTGTTGTGCTATAGTCATGACTCTCTACCTGTAAAAATAATGGTGTACCCTGATTAGGCGCGTTAAAACGAAAGCAAGCTTGATAACTAAATTATACTAAGATAGTTTACATTAATGTCTCAAAATGGTTTTTAAAAAATATACTATTAGCACGCAATATTTTGGAAAAATAAGCTACCCAATCTATATCTTAGTTTTTAAAAACTAACCTCATGGACAGCACATCTGAACAAAACCGTAATATTTCTCAACAGTATCCAGAAAATGAAACTCAACAGGTGTTATCTACACTACTAGAAAAAGTTCTTGGTCAAAAAGACCAAATTATTGTTCAGCAAACCAAGATGGGTGATGTTGAAGCTTATGTAGGTTCTGTTACCTTAGAATGGTTTGCAAATAGAGTTAATTTTGCTTCTACATTGCCTCTATTGCAAAAGCAGTATAATCCTGAAACAGATAATATTGAAATTGATGCGGATAGTATTGATGAAGTTCAACAACGTCCTTTAGATTGGTCGCGTCAAGCAGCATTAGTACAGTATTTGGCAGCTAGAAAAAATCATAAGTTCCCTCCGGTATTGGTTGTAATTAATCAACCTTGGGTTGATGATGCAAAAGCGGGTGAGTGGGATAGTGAAGGGCGGGCTAAAACAGCTACTACAGATTTTATACCTTTAGATGCAAATGGTACTGTTGGTTTGCTAAATGTGGCGGCAGACAATGTTAGTATTTATGCTTTAGATGGCCAGCATAGATTGATGGGCGTACAGGGTTTATTAGAATTAATTAAGACTGGTAAATTGAGACGATATAAAAAAGATAAAACGTCTAATGATAGTTTTATTACTATATCAGATTTAATAGATAATCATCAAGTTGATGCAGATTATTTAGAAAAGTTACCACAGGAAAAAATCGGCATTGAATTTATTTGTGCGGTAAATGCTGGGGAAAATTATACAGAAGCTAAACGACGAATTAGATCTATTTTTGTTCATGTCAATTTAATGGCTGCACCTTTAACTAAGGGTCAGTTAACACAATTAAATGAGGACGATGGTTTTGCTATTGTAGCGCGAAAAATTGCAGTTATACATCCACTTTTGGCAGATAAAGATAACCGCAAACCGCGTATAAATTGGAATAGTGCCACAGTAGCAACTAATTCCACTGTGTTAACTACTCTACAAGCTTTACAGGATATGTCTGAACGATATTTGGGGCAAAAATTCCCCCATTGGAAACCTTTGGAAAAAGGTTTAATTCCCATGCGTCCAGAAAATGAAGAATTACAGGAGGGAATTGCAGAGTTTACACAGTTATTTGATTATTTAGGGAGTCTTCCCAGTTATAAGATTTTAGACCATGAAGATACACCAGTTTTACGGCGGTTTAGTTTTGAAAAAGGTGGTGGTGAGGGTAATATTTTATTTCGTCCAGTTTCTCAAGTTGCTTTAGCGCAAGCTTTGGGAATTTTAGTTTTTAAAAAAGGTTTGAGTCTAGAAACTATTTTTAAAAAGTTGCGAAAGTTTGATCGTCAAGGTGGTTTTAGTGAGATGGAATTTCCCCATTCTTTATGGTATGGGGTGTTATATGATCCGAATAAAAAGCGGGTTCAGGTTGCAGGAAAAGATTTAGCGGTGAAGTTATTGGTTTATATTTTGGGAGGAATGACTGAAAAAATGGAAGTTGCTGCTTTACGTAAAGCTTTAGCTGATGCTAGAACTATGGAAGATAATACTATTGGTTTTGATGGGAAGTTAGTTGAACAGCAGAATGTAGGTTTACCAGGAGTTTTATAGTTAAAAGCAGTTATTTGTTTGCTTACACACCCGCCCGGAAATTAATTTCCGGGCTAATAGCTAAAGTACGTTTTAACGTACTATATTTTAATATCGAATTAAACCAAAATACAATCAAAATTTATTTTTCAAATAGAATAAATGAAGGTTAAATAGTCGCTTTTAACCGACTTTAGCTTTGAGACAGGGAATTTATTCCCTGGCTGATGTGTGAAGATACTTTAATAGTTATGGTTGAAAAATGTTTTGACGATGCCATTCTAAAGCTTCAATATCTGGAAAGTATTTTTCTATTCTGGGAAGTATGAGGTTTTCACCATGAAAATATTTTATTGGTTTAGCATGGGGAGAAACTTCTTCCAGTTCTTTACTAACTATAATTTTGTATTTCTCATCAACACCAAACCAACCTCTATCAAATGCCCAATGATGATTTTTACATAAGGCTATTCCGTTATGTATACTGCTATCATAAAACTGGGAAAATGGTTTTATATGTGCGCCATCTCCTAAGACTTCCCGACGGTATTTTGATTGAAATGCTGCACCAGCGGCCACGGGAATACCTTCGGCAACGAAAGCATAACCACCTATCGTGACTGGGAAAC
>OGVQ01000079.1_pt1 | contig 25188 bp, 26 predicted proteins | sample 1575801 | NCBI WGS metagenome assembly OGVQ01 (sample SAMN07581550, study PRJEB24739) | freshwater metagenome | place: Singapore | collected 2015-04 | reverse complement strand
CACCATTTTCTATATAATCTATTACTTTTTGTCTTAAATCTAAACTATAAGCCATGATTTCTACTCCCATACCTTCTCTCTTCAATCTTATACTCTTTTTGTCTCATTCTTAAGTTAAACTACTATAGCTTTAAGAAGCTTAACCTAGTTAAAAATTATAACAGCGATAGCGATCAACTAAAATATCCTAAAATTAAATACAGTCAGTAGAAAATAAAACTAGATTTTAGATTTTTATGTCAAAACAAACAATAGGCTTAGAACAGAACTTGTATGATTATTTACTGTCAGTTTCCCTACGCGAGCCGATTATTCTAACTCAACTGCGTCAGGAAACCTCCCAATTACCAATGTCCAGAATGCAAATATCTCCTGAACAGGGGCAATTTATGGCATTTTTGGTAAAACTAATGAAAGGAAAAAAGACTTTAGAACTAGGTGTATTTACTGGCTATAGTTCCTTAGTAGTGGCTTTGGCTTTACCTGCTGACGGTAAAATAGTTGCCTGTGATGTCAGTGAAGAGTATACCAGTATTGCCCGGCGTTATTGGCAACAAGCGGGAGTATCTGATAAAATTGATTTGCATATTGCTCCAGCTTTAGAAACTTTAGATAGCTTACTAGCAGCAGGGGAAGCAGGAACTTTTGATTTTGCCTTTATTGATGCTGACAAAGGTAACTATGAAAATTATTATGAGCGATCGCTTGAATTAATTCGTCCTGGTGGACTAATTGCCATAGATAATGTCTTGTGGTCTGGTAAAGTTGCAGATCCAGAAATACAGGATAATCAAACTAACAAAATTCGGGCTTTTAATCGTAAATTACATCAAGATTCCCGAATTACCTTGAGTTTAGTTCCCATAGCAGACGGACTAACCTTAGCTATCAAAAATTAGCTGAATTAAAAGATAATTTTGACTTTTTAAATATACTTAGGGTGGGCATTACTCACCAAAGCCAATTATTATGATTGGGGCTGTTTCTCCCGCAGCGCGAGCGATCGCCAATGTAGAACCAGTGACAATTGCCGGTAAAGCCGCAGGTAATACCACCAATGCCACCGTTTGCAAATTAGTTGCACCCAGTCCTAAAGATGCTTGCCGTAAATCTGGGGATACTAACTGTAAAGCTTCATCTGTAGTTCTCACTCGACATAACCAATAGAACCAGGAGTTTGTTGAATTTGGGCGGTAACACCTTCATTTCCTTTAGCCCCAATTCCTACAGGCCATTTTACACTTTTACCATCACCTACTTTAGTTTTCCATTCTGGACTAACGGCACTGAGGTGTTTAGTAAAAACACCTGTAGTTACGCTACCATCGGCACGATAAATAACTTTGATCTCCTCTTTTGGTAATTTAGCCCCAGGATTAGCTTTAGCGATCGCTGGATCATCCCAGGATTTAATTTTACCTAGTAGAATATCCGTATAAACTGCCCGTGGTAATTTAAGTATTGTATGATCTGCCAATGGCATAACCTTTGAATTCGCCTATACTGGTTGCTATTAATTGTCTCTGTTGCTTTTCCCTTGCGCCTAATAAATGTTTGTTGCCTCAAATCAACTGCTATGGTCTATGATAGGCTTGCTCCTAACAATGGGTGGTACTTTCCTAGAAGCTTATGGTGTTACCTTACCTTGGAATTGGAGTCAGCACGGAATTCAAACTCTGTCATTGGGTGTAAGCTATCAAATTGGTGCAGTGCTGCTGGTAGGTTGCTTAGGAGGTCAAAACGCTGGGGCATTGTCCCAAATTGCCTATTTAGTGATGGGATTAACCTTATTGCCAGTATTTGCAGAAGGCGGCGGTATTGGTTATGTTAAGCTATCCCAATTTGGCTATTTGTTGGGTTTTATTCCTGGAGCTTGGATTTGTGGTTATTTAGCCTTTAAAGCTAGACTCCGACTAGAAAGTTTGGCTTTTAGCTGTATTTGTGGCTTGTTTACGGTTCACATCTGCGGAATTGCTTATTTAATTATCAGTTTTTTTCTGCCCTGGAAAGGAACAGAAAATCTGTCTGTGATCCAAGCGATCCTCAAATACTCTTGCTTTCCCCTACCAGGACAACTGGTAATAGTCTGTGCTGTAACTATAGTGGCTTATGTCCTACGACATATAATGTTTTATTAGTCATTAGTCATTGGTCAGTCGTCAGTGGCACACAAAAACAACTGACAACTGACAACTGACAACGAAACAACTGACCAATTTATCATGCGTATAAAAAATCGCTACTTCTGGATGGCTGCTTTGATAGCATTTTTATTCGACCAATTGACAAAATACTCGGTAGTACATACCTTTGCTCTTTCTCAAACACTACCTATAATAAATGGTATATTTCATTTCACTTATGTTACTAATACAGGTGCAGCTTTTAGTTTATTAAGCGGCAAAGTCGAGTTATTACGCTGGTTATCATTAGGTGTAAGTTTAGTATTAATTACCGTGGCATTTTCAGGGCCTTTGTTAAGTTTTTGGGATCAGTTGGGTTATGGCTTGATTTTAGGAGGAGCAATGGGCAATGGTGTAGATAGATTTAGATTAGGATATGTCATTGACTTTCTTGATTTTCGGCTGATTAATTTTGCCATATTTAATATGGCGGATTCTTTTATTAGTATGGGAATTGTCTGTTTGTTAATTGCGTCCTGGCAAAAAACACCCAGTAATTAAAGGAGACAGGAGGACAATTAGAGGAAGATTCAAACCTACCTCTCATTGAAGACCACTAAAACACAAGATTTTGGCGGGGGACTTAAACCCAAATAGTTGAGGCAAAAAGGCTTTATTCTTAATTAAAAATTTCCCTTCTGCCTCCTGCCCTGAAGCCTTCTGCCTCGCCCGAAGGGCTGTTAAAAATATGAAACTAAAGATTAAAAAATTAGATTCTGATGTTTGAATTTTGAATTGTTTATGAATTCACCCCAACCTCCGCAAAAGCCACAAACCTTTATTGGTCAAATAACTCAAGCAGTAAATACCATTCAAGCCAGAGTTGATTTTACCAAGTTAGCACTCAAGCCTAATGCCAAAGTACCAAAATTAATGGTATATGATGCCGGGGCAAATCAGGCAGAAGAATATCCATTATTGGGCGATCGCTATATTCTCGGACGTAGTTCTTCCTGTGATATCGTCGTTCGTAACCAAGTTGTCACCAAAATACACCTTTCCTTGTCGCGGGATTCTTCCCAAAATACCCCTGTTTTTACCATTAAGGATGAAAACTCTACCAATGGGATATATCTGGGCAAACGTAGAATCAATGCTTTAGAACTCCGTCATGGAGATATTCTCACCTTGGGACCACCAGAACTAGCCGCTTCTGTACGTCTGCAATACATAGATCCACCTGCCTGGTATATCCAATATCTCACCTATCTAGCTTATGGTGTTGGTGGTGTAACAACTCTATTTGCTTTGTCCATAGGTGTAGAATGGCTGAAATTTTCAGTCACACCTCTACCTACAGCCACCCGCGCCCCCATAGTAGTCTATGCGCGTGACGGTTCAACTCCACTACGTGAACCTCGAAATATAACTCACACAGACCTGAAGAAATTAGAGGACTTTGGCCCTTATTTAGCAGCCGCAGTCATAGCTTCCGAGGATAGTCGTTATTATTGGCACGTTGGGGTAGATCCATTAGGTGTATTGCGAGCCGTACTGATTAATACCCGTAGCGGTGATGTGCAACAAGGCGCGAGTACAGTTACCCAACAAGTAGCCCGCAGTTTATTCCGCGAATATGTGGGTAATCAAGACTCTTTAGAGCGGAAAGTCAAGGAAGCTGTCGTATCTCTTAAACTGGAAACCTTCCACAGCAAAGATGAGATCTTACTCACTTACTTAAATCGGGTGTTTTTGGGTGCAGATACTTCTGGCTTTGAGGATGCTGCTAAATATTACTTTAGCAAATCAGCCAAAGAATTAACTTTGGCAGAAGCCGCTACTCTAGTGGCTATTTTACCTGCTCCCAATGCCTTTGATTTTTGTGGCAGTGGCCCCCGCAAACTTAGCGTTACGGACTATCGCAATCGAGTGATTAAGCGAATGCGAGAAATGGGCAAAATCTCCACAGAGGAATCAAACCGCGCCCGTCGTTCTACGGTGCAAATTAGTCCTAAAGTTTGTGAACAACAGGCCAAAACCATTGCCCCATATTTTTATGATTATGTCTTTCAAGAACTGATCTCGATTTTGGGACCAGAAGCCACTAGAGAAGGTAACTATATAATTAAAACCCAATTAGATCCTTCTATCCAAGCGCAAGCAGAAACGGCTTTAAAAAATTCTATTGCTAAAGATGGCGCAAACTTGGGTTTTTCTGAAGGGGGAATGGTGACTCTGGACTCCAAAACTGGAAGTATTTTGGCTATGGTCGGGGGAACAGATTACAGAAAAAGCCAGTTTAATCGCGCTGTGCAAGCCCAAAGACAACCAGGTTCTACTTTTAAAATATTTGCTTACACAGCGGCCATTGAACAGGGATTTTCTCGCTATAAAAGTTATTCCTGTAGTCCTTTTACTTGGAAAGGTTTCACCTATAAACCCTGTCGCAGTGGTGGTGGTAGCTTAGATATTGCTACTGGGTTAGCACTTTCAGAAAATCCCATTGCCTTACGGTTAGCCAAGGAAATTGGCTTAAATAAAGTCGTGGATATGGCGCGACGGTTGGGTATTAAGTCTGAGCTTGAGGCAGTTCCAGGCTTAATTTTAGGTCAAAGTGGAGTGAATGTTTTAGAAATGACAGGTGCTTTTGGCGCAATTGGTAATCGTGGTATCTGGAATCCTCCCCATGCTATCAGTAGAATTTTAGATAGTAGTGATTGTAAAGATATTAAAGATTTACAAACCTGTCGTGTTGTCTATTCCTTTGATCAAGATCCAAATGGCAATAAACAAGCCCTAAAAACAGAAGTTGCTAATCAAATGACTACTTTGATGCGAGGAGTAATTACTAATGGTACAGGACGTAGTGCGGCTATTGGTTTAGGGGAAGCAGGTAAAACTGGGACAACAAATGATAATGTTGATCTCTGGTTTATTGGCTTTATTCCCGGTCGTCAACTGGTAACAGGTATTTGGTTAGGTAATGATAATAACTCCCCTACATCTGGCAGCAGCGCCCAAGCAGCACAACTGTGGGGTAATTATATGGGGAAAATTACCAAATAGGTTTGTCATCAGGGAACAGGGAACAGTTAACAGTTATCAGGGAACAGTCAACTGTCAACAATTATCTGTATCCTTCCCAGGGGGTAACTTGTAATTCACCTTTGGGAGTAAATACAACTTGAAAGTGAGCTAGAGGTTTTTTGTTGCCCATGGGGACAACGTTTGATCCGTAAACAGATTTTAACATCTGCGGTAAAGGTGTTTCTTCAAAATGCTCAAAAGCAACTTGGTTAAGTTGTTCATAGTCAGCAATAACACCTTCTTCATTGACGGCTATGCGATATTTCAATTCACTAGAAAAGGTAGGAGTAATACTCCAATTTTGACGAATTTTACTGTAGAGTTTTTGATTCAAATCTTTGATTTTGCCAGGGTCAGTGATTTTTTCACCAATTAGTTTTGGTTTCTCTGGGTATCCAGCCCAAGGACTAACCTGTAAAACGCCTTTTTGTGTAAAGACGACTTTAAATTGAGCAATTGGTTCATTAGGAATGCGATTTGCAGGATTATAAAGCAGTTTTGGTAATGGTGTTTTTTCGATCGCATCACTAGCCTTTCGATTTACTGCTTTATAGCCCACAATACTACCATCGCCAGCCACACCTAAACGATAAACTAAGTCCTCTGGCAGTTCGGATCGGTTTTTCCAAGCTGGATCAATTTGATTATAAATTTGGCGATTTAATGCCCATAATTGTGATGAATCTGTGATTTCTGGAACTGTTTTTAACAGTGCTTCTAAATCTTGAATTCTAACTGGGCTTGCAGCTTCTGTAGGTGTGGTTGTGGTTGTGGGTGTGGTTGTGGGTGTGGTTGTGGTTGTGGGTGTGGGTGTGGGTGTCGCTGTACTAGACTGGGTTTCTGGTTTGACTTCCGGTGGGCGGACTTGAGGCGCGGGAATGAGGCTAAATGCTACTGCGGCTGCGGCTAGACTAGATACGCCGATGGTAGCAGGAATGGCTTGTTTAATTAGGGTTTGACTTGAACCAGCATAACTACGGGTAACTGGGTGTAATTCTAGGCATAATTCTGGTAAAGTCTGGCTGTCGGCAAAAAATTGATCTACTGCCTCTACCAGGTCAAATAATTGGACTGTGTTGAGGATAATTTGCAGGGGTTGTTCTTGGTTGTTGTTTTCTGTCTGTTGATCTGATGTAATTTCGCTATGAACAATTAATCTGTGTTTGTTGCTATCAATTTTTTGAAATTTAACTAGCTCTGAGTCATGATTTTGGATTTGGGGATTAGGTATATTACTTAACACTTCTTGGGCGTAGGCACTGACGGCTCTAACCAAGCTTTCAAAAAATTCTCTGCCGCCTCTGATGGGTTGATTGTAATTAGATAAATAGCATTCTGCATTAACTAATATAGATAGTTCAGGACGCATTTCTTGAAAGTTAGCAGTCCGCGTCATGTCGGTTAACCCTTCTAAAAGCAGGGTACAATTAGGCAAACTATATTTACGTTGGATATTCATTTCTATTTATTCTACCTCACCATCAAAAAGAGAAATCCAGTAGCGCTGCATTCCAGCTGTACCTGTACAGAATAGTAATTTTCCTAATAACTCTATAGCTAGTTCATCTAATTTTTCATCAGAAGTTAATGCTAATAAACCGGAACGACGGGAATTCATGCGACTTTTAAAATGCGCTCTAAATCTTTCTAGGTAATTGGCTAATCTTAAATTTTGTTCTGGGGGAATCTGTTTGTCGGCTAATTGTTGGTATATGGTTAGTAGTTGGCGGATGACAACTGTTAAGCGTCGAGCAATGTAGCAAGCAATAACTACTAGGGCTTTAGCTTCTAAAATATCTAAGGAACGGCGATTATGCGCTCTCCGCATAGGGTTAGAAGCTCGCATCCGCCATAAGTTTACCCTATTTTTGATGATTCCTTTCAGGTCTAGTTCTTCGGCAAAGGACAGGATGGCTTCAGAACCGCCCAGTTCTAAGGCTTCAATGGCTAGTAACATCAGGTCTATTTCTAACCTGGTTCTCGTTGGACATACCTGTCCAGCGATCGCTGGATCTGGTAAAGTATCCAATATCATGGGTGTTCCCGAGGAATTTGGGCTGTTGAAAGATGTGACACTAGCAGAGACATTCATTCTAGAAAATACCTTATGCGTTTCCAATGTTTCGTTTCATTTCATTTCATTTCATCTAAACCTCCAGGAGACCCCCACCAAAACTGTACTCAGTTTGGTGATGGGAGGAATGGAGGTTTAATTGTGAAACGTCCTTGAATAATTTTGTGCGCCAGCACAAACAATGAAAGGGACAGTTGAGCAATTAACAAATCTTTGATTTTCCATATTCGATTCGATTCGTAACTGTCTTTGTGAATTGATTTACTGGATTAATTAGGTAGGACTTACGCATTTTAACGAAACCTAGGGGTTTGAGATTGCTTCCTTACGTCGCAATGACAGTATTTGAAGTAGGTTTTGCGTAAGTCCTATTAGGAAAGAGTGGTCTTTTTTGAGTGTCTAAAACAAATACTTTGGACAGAATATTTTGCTCCGAAGAGCCTCCCATTTCTGGGGTAATGTTAGCTTCGACAATGTTAGAGGTCGGTAACTATCTTAAAAGCACTGGTTTAACCCTTAAGCCTGTTTAACTTTTAAGTTCTAGAGCAGGGAACTAGCTACGCATTCTCTGGTAGGTCTTTAACTCTTACCTCTAACGTAGTTCCGTTAAGAACTGAGTCTGGTCAACTAGGCTTTTACAAGCCCTCACTTACCCGAAGGGAAGTGATGGGTGGTTGACTTTTGACGATAACCCAAACTGATTGTACCTGGTTGCACAGAAATTTCTGGTATTACGGCTGCTTTTGGATCATAAGTTGCCATTTGTAAACGGAGATTACCCTCTTGAGTAACTCCCACTACTGTACCTAAAAAATTATTGACATAGACCTGATCACCCATATTTGTGAGTACATCAAGATAGCGAGACAAAAGAATATTTATTCCTTCGATCTGTAGACAGTCTATACCGGACTTAATTCCTAGTAAAACCTGGGCAGTTAGCATTTCTAAATGATAAATCATCTGACAATTCTGGGAATTTTGCCATAATTGCAGATTAATTCCCGTTTCTGGCACTTCATTTGTCCAGTTAATACCAACACCAATTACAGCTTGAGTAATTTGTCCTTGATTAACCTTGGTTTCCGTTAAAATGCCGCCTAACTTACGACCATCTAATACTAAATCATTTGGCCATTTTATGCCTACTGGTAGACCACATTTTTGTAATTGTGCTGTAATACCCCATGCACTAGCTAAAGTAAGTTGATAGCTACTAGTAGCTTGTAGTTTAGGATCTATTGCCATCGAAAGATATAGACCACCAGTAGAAGACTGCCATTGACGACCCCATTGTCCTCGTCCTGCGGTTTGTTGAGTGGCAATAACTACACAACCAGATTTTTCTCCTTGGTTAATTAGTTGCCACAGGACTTGATTTGTGGAGGATACAGTGTTAAAAATATATAGAGAGAATGGTAAATTTTGTTGCTGATATTCTACTTTTAAGCTATCTACCAAAAGTTGCCGATTAAATTCCACCGCAGTTCCCCATAGTTCAGTTCAAAATTTTTTTGGTTTTTGGGCAAATCTTTTTGGCTGTTGTTCAAGTTAGCATTGATTAAAGATTGTTAATTTTCTCTTGAGGTTTGGTTGAAGATGCACACTTGGCAATGGCACGATTGGGAAGGTCTACCTTACCTAACTTGTAATTTACTCAAACCCTGGCCACACGGTTTCTTTACCCAACAGTTTTGGCCACGTCCACCCCATGAACTAACTCAAGCACTACAACCAGAGGCTTTAGCTTATCGTTTAAAACAGGTACATGGCAATACTGTTTTAACTCCCCAAGAAGTTGATCATCACCTGAATACCAGTGATGATGATTTAGCTTTGGCAGATGGTTTAATTAGTCAGCAACCTTTACAAGCTGTTTGGGTGGCTTCTGCTGATTGTACACCTGTGTTAATTGGAGATGTGAAAACTGGACAGGTGGCAGCTTTACACGCTGGTTGGCGGGGTACGGCGGCGAAAATTATCCCCCAAGCTATTAACAGAATGCAGTCCCAAGGTAGCAATTTAGCAGATTTGCGGGTGGTAATGGGGCCTGCTATTGCGGGGGAAGTTTACCAAGTTTCTGTGGAAGTAGCGGCAGAAATTGGAAACAGTATTATATCACATAATGATCCAGAAAAAATAGTTGCTGCGTTACATGATTTACCTAATTCACCTTTATTTCCAGATGCAGAACCGGGAAAAGTACGTTTAGATGTGCGTGGGGTAAATGCTTTACAGTTAGAGGAATTGGGAATTGGTGTAGAACAAATTGCGATCGCTCCTTATTGTACTTTCCAAACTCCCGAACATTTCTTTTCCTATCGTCGAGAAAGGGAAAAAAAGGTGCAATGGTCAGGAATTGTCAGTGTCAGCAAATAATCACAAGTTTTTAAGGAAGCATTTTTCCTAATTTAGATCCAGCATTGTTATTACATTATATTGCTATGCCTGATCAATATGATGCAGTTTTTGAATTTCAGCAATTTATTCGCAATCAAACTCACAAATAATAGCTATTCCCAAACAATTTCCATATTTAAAACAAAACCTGGTAAAACATCTTCACCGGATAATTCTTGGGGAAATTCTAATATTTCTACTGGTTGACCAAGACGATAAATTTCTACTTGACCCATTTTCCGATTAATTAACCAACCTAATTTAACTCCATTATTGATATATTCCTGCATTTTTGCTTGGGTTTCTGGCAAGCTATCACTAGGTGACATTAATTCTAAAACAAAATCCGGGGCAATGGGTGAAAACTTTTCCTGTTCTTCTGGTGTGAGCGCGTCCCATCTTTCCTTTTTAATCCAAGCAACATCAGGAGAACGATTTGCACCATTGGGAAGTTTAAAACAGGTGGAAGAATCGAAACAAACTCCTAGTTTAGTTTGGCGATTCCAAAATACAAAATCTGCGGCAATTTCCACATTACGTTTTCCTGTTTCTCCTCCGGTTGGTGACATAATCAATATTTCGCCTTTTGCATTACGTTCAAATTTAACATCAGGATTTTCTCGACAAAGTTGATAAAATTGGTGATCACTTAATTGGATAATGGGGTTTAAGTTGACGGTAATAGCTGTCATAATAACCTCGTCGGATATGGTATCAACTGTAGTGAAAATATCAGGTAACTTATAGGTTTTGTGATCACAAATGTGAGTAATATAATATCATTTTATCTCAACATTTTAGATTTTGATACTAGTTCAAAATAAGCCTCTGCTGTATCTTTCATATTTAGCAACTTGATAAGTTATCAAAACCTCCTTAATTAGATGTAAGTAAAGCTTGTTTAATTCCATTGATTTTCTGAATAAATTTGTAAGTATTCAGCTATAGCGCTCATTCATACCCAGATCCCCGACTTCTTTTATTATTAGACTTTTAATTTATCAATTAATGATGAACGTTAATTTCATAGTTAAATTTAGGTGCATTTAGATGAAAAAATAAATTAGCAAGCAAGTACATTTAATAATAATCACATAAACTATGTTTATAAGCGATATCCCAAGTCTGTATTCAAAATGAAAATTATGCCAGTTATAGGTAGAAAGGCTTATGATATTCATGGGATAACATCCTGGTCATATTTTCCTAAGTGGCTAAAAATCCTACTTGGAAGATACTACCCACCCAAATTATCACCAAAAGTGTAAAACTAGTTATCTCAAAGAAAAAAACTGCAATTTTCAAAGTTTTACTATACTAGTATCAACAAAACATAACGAGACACAATCATGACCAATACCTCAACACAAGTCACTAGCGATATCCAAGAAAAAATCCAAGAAGAAGTTGAACAAGCTCGTGCTGTATGTGATATCTCAGGTAGCAACTCTGCTGAATGTGCTGCTGCTTGGGATGCTGTAGAAGAATTACAAGCAGAAGCTGCTCACAAGCGCCAAGTCAAGCCCAAGAATTCTTTAGAACAATACTGTGATCTTAACCCAGAAGCAGATGAATGCCGTGTTTATGAAGACTAGAATCAGACAATGCCATCAAAAATTAACAATTAAAAATTAAAAAAGTAGATTTTACAGACTTTCGATGATTTTTAATAGTTGATTATTTTTGCAATGTTGCACTGGTATATCAATGGTTCTTAAATCTATTTATCAATGGATTTAAACCAGACGGGGAATCTACTCCCCGTTTTTCTCTTTTTATTAATATATCCAGCAAATATCCAGGTACAAATTTTCTATTTTTCGATTGACGTTATGACACCAGTATGGTTTCGCCCTTATGTTTGGATGGACTATAGACTATCTTTATTGTTTATCCTGATTATTCCTTTAATTCTGCTGATCTGGGCATTTGTGCAAAAAGCAGAATCAATGCAACGTCTATTAATGATTTATTTTAAAGTAGCTAGTTTATTAGCTATTACCATTTATTTAATGATTGGCAACTTTAGCGCCAGTTTTATCTCTGCTTTAATGGGGCGCATTCTCATCCCCATTAGTCTATGGTTTTGGGTAGATATCAATGATGAAATTGAGTATTATCCTAATGGGCTATTAAAATTGATTTTTAGCTCTTGGCGTTGGGCAACTACGGTATATTCGATTTTAGGAGTAATAGCTTTAATACCTTTTATGGGTTGTGCTTTTTCAACAACCGCAATCAAAACTCCCTATTGTAGTGTTTGGTTAGAAGCTCCATTAATTTTTAAAGACTATTTCCACCATAACAGTAAACCAGCTTTTTTAGGTTTTCTGGGCATAGTGGGGTTAGGATTTTACGTGGTTTATTTGAGTTATTTTGTTGTGTTTAAACTAAATAAACATGGACGTTCAGCTACACACTAACCAATTGAAAATTTTGAATTACTAAGTTGTATACTAGAAATAATCAATGAATAACTCTATTGCTCAAAGACTGGAAAAATATACAGCAAAAAAACCACAAGAAGTTCTGATTGTCACTGTAGAAATTGATAATGAATCAGATAAAATTGCTGTATTTAAAGGCTTTTCTAGTTCTTTAATGCGTCCTACGGCATTTGATCCCGATGTGCCTGTATTACCAGATACAGCTAAAATTATCACGATTGATAGGATCGCTAGTCCCTATAATCCCGAAGCACCTCGTTATCTGCAACAAAAGATTTCTTGGGAAGAGATGCAAGTTTTGTTAGCAGAAGTGGGAATTTAGACTTTAAGCCAACCTGTACACTCTTCTGTCTCCTGCCTCCTGAAGTTGTTCATTTTTAATTGCACTATGTCCCGTTCTGGATACACTTTGCCGGTGTTTGCTTGTGGGGCTGCTGTTGCGGCTTTGCATTGGTTACGAAATCATCAAGGTCTCACTGTAGCTACTATAGATTTGCTTGAACCGGATCAAATAGTAGAAATACTGATTGAGCAAGTAGCGGGAATATCAGTAAATCAAGCTTTGGCTATTACTCGCAGTGATCCCGGTGATAATCTGGATTTAACTAAAAATACCCCAGTTTGGGCGATGGTAGAATTTTACGAAGGTGAGGGGGAAACGGTAATTATTCAGGGTGGAGAAGGTATTGGTAAGCAACTCAACGGTGAGGGGAAAGCGGCAATTTATGGTTATGCTCAAAGGTTATTAACGGAGAATTTACAGCGATTATTAGCACCTACAGAAAAAATCAAGGTGACAATTATTTTACCAGAGGGGCGATCGCTCGCACTCCGCACTTCTAACTCCGCATTTGGGGTAGTGGAAGGACTGTCTCTATTAGGAACAACTGGTATTTCTCAACCTTTAAGTACACCAGATCAATTATCAGCTTTTCGCGCTGACTTAGAGGCAAAAGCCAGTCAATTTACAACTTTAGTATTTTGTATTGGGGAAAATGGTCTAGATTTATGTCATAAACTAGGAATTAATCCCGCACAAATGGTGAAAACGGCTAATTGGTTAGGACCGATGTTAGTCGCCGCCGATGTCCTTGGTGTAAAAGAAATTTTATTATTTGGTTATCATGGTAAACTAATCAAACTCGCGGGGGGGATTTTTCACACTCATCATCATTTAGCTGATGGTCGTCGGGAAATTTTAACTTCCCATTGTTCCATACTAGGTCTACCTTCTCCAGATATTGCCACCATTTTTCAGAGTTCTACAGCAGAAGCAGCATTAAAACATTTAAGAATTTTGGATCAGGCAACTGGTAGTAATTGGGTACATCAAGTATATAGCAGCATTGCTGAAACTATGGATATTCGCACTCACGAATATATTAGTAGTCATAATGATCAAGGTAAAGCTCTGATAACCTGTGGTTCTATCCTTTTCGACCGCGATCGCCAAATTCTCATCAAAAGCAAAACAGGTGGCATATTACTAGAAAAATTATGTTAACTTAGGGTGAATTATCATCAATATATCCCATAAAAATACCAAACTATGATTTGCATGATTGATTAGATGAAAATGATTAATTGAACTGTTATAGCAATACCTTGTCCAAATTGGAAAAAGCCTTGATTTGTAGGTTGGGTTGCGCTGTCACCTAACCCAACCTACAGAAAATGCACAGGGTATTGTTATAAGTATAATATTTGATTTATAAAATTATTTGCGTAGATAGGCAAAAAGCAAAAGCCAATAAGCAATAGGATTTTAGAAGATTAAACTATTCTGAGTTGTTTTCCCAAATCAAATATGAGTTACATATCACCACTAATCAAAAAAATCATCAAAATCGCAGTTTAGACCTTTCTATCCTTAACGACACACTTTCGCTACCATGAATACAGCGGTGAATTTACCAACCGTCCCCTTACCCCAAACACAAGTAAATTTGGGTAAACTCAAAGGACAAATAATTGTAATTTTAGACTTTGGTTCTCAATATTCTGAATTAATTGCCCGTCGTATCCGCGAAACTCAAGTATATTCCGAAGTTCTTTCCTATCGCACCACGGCAGATCACCTACGTCAACTGAAACCCAAGGGTATTATTCTCTCTGGTGGTCCTAATTCTGTATATAGTGATTACGCGCCCCATTGTGACCCAGAAATATGGGAATTGGGAATACCTGTTCTCGGTGTCTGCTACGGTATGCAGTTGATGGTGAGTCAACTCGGTGGCAAAGTTATTCAAGCAGAACGGGGAGAATATGGTAAAGCTGCTCTCTACATAGATGACCCCACGGACTTATTAACTAATGTCGAAGAGGGTACAACTATGTGGATGAGTCATGGAGATTCAGTCACAACCATGCCAGATGGGTTTAAGCTACTGGCACATACCGATAATACTCCCTGTGCAGCGATCGCTGACCATGACAAAAAACTCTATGGTGTCCAGTTTCATCCTGAAGTCGTACATTCTCAAGGCGGTTTAGCCTTAGTTCGCAACTTTGTTTATCATATCTGTCAATGTGAACCTACTTGGACAACAGCCGCCTTTGTCGAAGAGTCAATAGAGGAAATTCGCGCTAGAGTCGGTGATAAGCGCGTTCTTTTAGCACTTTCTGGAGGTGTAGACTCCTCTACCCTCGCGTTCCTACTCTATAAAGCCATTGGTGAACAACTAACTTGTGTATTTATTGACCAAGGTTTTATGCGGAAATTAGAGCCAGAACGATTACTTAAGTTATTTAAAGAACAATTCCATATTCCTGTAGAATATGTCAATGCCCGTGAAAGATTTATCTCTGCTATCGCTGGAGTAACAGATCCAGAAGAAAAACGTCGCCGCATTGGTCATGAATTCATCAATGTATTTGAGGAAACATCCAAAAGTTTGGGTCATTTTGACTACCTGGCTCAAGGTACACTGTATCCAGATGTAATTGAATCGGCTGATACCAATGTTGATCCGAAAACCGGTGAACGAGTAGCAGTCAAAATTAAAAGTCATCACAACGTTGGCGGTTTGCCAAAAGACTTGAGATTTAAACTAGTCGAACCGCTACGCAAACTATTTAAAGATGAAGTCCGTAAGGTTGGGCGTTCTATTGGTTTACCAGAAGAAATTGTCCAACGTCAACCTTTCCCTGGACCTGGTTTAGCCATTCGCATTTTAGGTGAAGTCACAGCGGAAAGATTAAATATCTTGCGAGATGCTGATTTAATCGTCCGGCAAGAAATTAACCAACGCGGTTTATATAATGAGGTTTGGCAAGCCTTTGCCGTCCTGTTACCTATTCGCAGCGTTGGGGTAATGGGTGATAAACGCACCTATGCCTATCCCATTGTTTTACGGATTGTTACCAGCGAAGATGGTATGACGGCAGACTGGGCGCGGATTCCTTACGATATACTAGAAGCTATTTCTAACCGCATTGTTAATGAAGTTAAAGGTGTCAACCGCGTGGTTTATGACATCACCTCTAAGCCACCTGGAACTATTGAGTGGGAATAGGGGAAGAGGCAGAAGGGCAGGGGGCAGCGGTTCGGCTTACTTCGACCCTTCGACTAGCTCAGGGCATCGGCAGATCGGTACAAGTCCCGGACATCGAGCGAAGTCGAGATGCACCGACCAGGAGCAGGGGAGAAAATACTATTTCCTATTCTCTTTTGCCTTTTGCCTATCACCATCGGTAAAATTAAGAAGTATTACATTTTGTTGAAAATATTATGGCTGTGAAAGTAGAAATTTACACTTGGACGACTTGCCCGTTTTGTATGCGTGCTAAAAATCTGCTTAAAAGTAAAAAAGTTGATTTTATCGAATATAAGATTGATGGCGATGAAATAGCAAGAAATGAGATGTCTAAAAGAGCCAATGGCAAACGCTCTTTACCACAAATTTTTATTAATGATGTTCACATTGGTGGTTGTGATGATATCCACGCTTTAGACCGTCAACGTAAATTAGATCCGATGCTAGTTGGTTAAAATATTGTGGATGGGAATCCCCGACTTCTTTCTCTCATTTTTCTCCAAGATGAGTAAATGAATTTGAAAAGTCGGGGATCTTAAATATTTTTGAATATTAAAATTCGTAGATAAAAGAGGTATAAACGGTGAAACTGGCTTTTATTATTGATCCTATCCATCGTCTTGATCCATGCCATGATACCAGTGTTGCTTTGATGGAAGCCGCGCAAATTCTGGGACACGAAGTTTGGATCACTCAAGCAAATTTATTGAGTGTAATTGATAGCAAAGCTTGGGCCCTCTTGCAGCAAGTAGAACTTGTACCAGTGGAATTAGTGGCAGGACGCTGGTTAGCGGCTAACTCCTGGTTTAAGCTAGGTACAACTGCCTTTACTTCTTTGGAAACAATGGATGCCGTATTTATGCGGACAGATCCACCTGTAAATGATGCTTATCTTTATGCCACTTATATTTTAGATTATATTGACCAAAACAAAACTTTGGTAATTAATAATCCGGCGGGAATTCGGGCAGCAAATGAAAAAATGTATGCTCTCCAGTTTAGGGAATGTATTCCTGAAACAATTGTTAGTGCTAATAAACAAGCTATTCGTCAATTTGTAGAAGCCAAAGGCAGTACAATTCTGAAACCCCTGGGCAATAAAGCCGGAGAAGGAATTTTATTTTTACAGTCAGGCGATCGCAATTTTAATTCTATTGTGGAACTTAGCACCCTGCAAGGTCAAGTTCCTGTCATGGTACAAAACTATTTACCCGCCGCTAAGGATGGAGACAAACGCATTATCCTACTCGATGGTGAACCCATAGGTGCGTTAAATCGTCTTTCTAGTGGTAGTGATTTTCGTAATAACATGGCCACAGGTGGCACAGTGGCACAAACTACCATTACCCCCACAGAAGAGGAAATTTGTAAACACCTCGCGGACAAACTCCGTCAAGATGGCTTAATTTTTGTGGGTATAGATGTAATTGGTGGCTACTTAACCGAGGTAAATGTTACCAGTCCCACAGGTATCCGTGAAATTGACCGCCTCGATGGTACTCACCTAGCTCATCAGGTCATTCAATGGGTAGAAGCTAATAGGTAGACAGGCTACGGTGTACAGTTTAATCAAGTGGCCTAATAGGGTTTTGATGCCCCCTCACCCCCAATTCTGGGGGAATTACAAACTTGGGGGATTTAGGGGGCTAAATAATCATAAAACGAAGATAGATAAGCTGTTGTGCATTTAATTTGTATAATTCTTGCGGGCAAGACTTGTACTGAGTTTGCCGTTCGCGTAGCGTGGTGTTAGCCATAGTATGCCCGCACTACAAGAAATAACAATATTAGGATTATTGGATCTAACTGCATAACGGCTTAGAACTTGTGTGTACACCGTAGGGTAGGCAGGAGAGCAGGGGAGATATCAGACATCCTCTGAGACGGAAAAAATTGCGGGTGTTGGGTATCTCAAAATAAAGCTGTTTCATTGTGCAATGTCTAGACTGGGTAGAGTACGCTTTTGTAGTTAGCATTTCCCACCCCCAAGAATCACTTGTTTATCAATATCTAACTTTAGGTAGATGACAATGGTTTTTATAATTATTTACCGTATTATTTATGCCTATATTTGCATACTTTAAATTAAGGCTGACTAAAAGCAACAAAAATATAAATCTTAATTTCCTCTACCCTAAGTGAGAAAACAAGCGTTCTACCGACTTTTCAGGTGGGGGGGAAATTTGTAATGCAAATATGTGGTTTTTACTGAGAAAATATTTCAGTTTGTATAAATTTAGAAATAAAAAGAAACAAAAAATCAGCAAATTTTCCTGAATTTAGCTGCTTTTGCTATTGCTTTTATTTTTAAATGTGCTTATTATAGCAATAGGCATAATTAGGGGTTGCTGAAAAAGTTGTTTGTGAGGAGAGGGAACAGGGAACACTTCGACAGGCTCAGTGCATCGCACTTCGACAGGCTCAGTGCATCGCAGGGAACAGGGAATAGGGAACGATGATAAACCAGTGGCTTTTGTGTTTGAATCCGCAAACGGTGCGATCGCAGAGGGAATACTTTCTCATGCAGCAACAGAGGCCAGAGCCAAACAATACCATCATTTTTATGTTATCGGTTTTGCGATCGCTGCTAAAGCCCGTCAATTTGTAGAATACAGACAAAACAATCTGCGTTTATCTGCGTTTAATTAGGGCTTACTGAATAAACCAAAAACCTAGATATATTAAGAGTTTCAGGCTTAAAAAAGTCAATTAGGTGCAAGGAATAAGCATTGAAACCATTAAAAACCTGTCACTTTCTCAGATTCGAGACTATTCTTATCTCCTCCTGACTCGGTGACTCGGTGACTCCTAGCCCTCACGAAAAGACTTTTTCAGCAAACCCTAATTATTACTCCTTGTAACTCTCTTGAATCAGAATCGCTATATTATTAATTATGAAAATAATAAAAAGGAGTCAAAACCATGCAAACCATAGACATTAAAGCAGCCATACACCAAATTAATCAACTCCTAGAGATAGCAGCTACAGGAGAGGAAATAATTATTACCAAAGATAATCAACCAATGGTAAAATTAGTTTCTGTAGAAACTCCTAAAAAACGTCCACCTTTATTTGGCAGTGACAAAAATATTATTACCATTAGTGATGACTTTGATGAACCGTTAGAAGATTTCAAGGATTATGTATAATGAAATTTTTATTAGATACTCATAGCTTAATTTGGTTTTTTTCGGGTCATCCTAACTTAAGTGATACCGCCCGCAAACTAATCGAAGATATTGAACAACAAAAATTAATTAGTTTAGCTAGTGTTTGGGAAATGGGAATTAAATAAAGCAAAGGTAAATTAACTCTTTCCTTACCATTAGAAGACTATATTAGAGAAAAAACCCTACTTGATGACTTTGCGTTATTACCCATTAATTTAAATCATTTAGAAGCTTTTGAATACTTTCATCTTTTATAAAAACTCAATAAAATATGAGCAATGAAATTGATTTTTATCTCACACAAAGGCACAAAAGACGCAAAAAAAGGAAAATATGAAGAAACTATTGATTAAAAAAATCTTTCTTTCATTACTTGCTACCTTGATGACTGTTTTGATTATGTGTACCCCTGCTTTTGCCCAGGAAGTACCATTTTATTGGGACTATATCAACGTTAATATTGATGTACAAACTAACGGAGATATGTTAGTTACAGAAACACAAAAGTATGTTTTTACATCAGATTCTACAAATCAAAGATCACGCTATATTCCTTTAGGTAAAGTTGATGAAATTAAGGATGTAACGGTTCAAGAAAATAATAAAATCATTCCTAGTAAAACTGGAATTAAAAATAATCAAATTTGGATTAATTGGCAACATCAATTAAAACCACCAGAAGCACATATTTTTGTAATTAACTATCGTGTAGTTGGTGGACTGCATATTAATGGTGATAATACTCAAGTTTACTGGAAAGCTATTTTTGCTGACCGTAAAGCCCCAATTCAATCAGCAAAAGTTCAGGTACAACTGCCAGAATCTTTATCAGGTAAAGTCCAAAATTTTCAAAGTTTTGGTATACCAGCTACAAGCCGCGAACTAAATCCAAAAACATTTGAGTTTGTAGCCAATCAACCTATTCCACCACAGCGAGAGTTAGAAGTTCAGGTAACATTCAAGAGTGATATTCTCAATATTCCTCAAGCTAACTGGCAAAAACGCGGCTTTTTCGACTTTGAAAAAGTTTTTAGTGCAAATAACATTATATTTGTGATATTTTTTGCCCCAATTGTAATAGGCATATTTTCAGAAATCAATGATCGAAAATGTCCTGAATGTAAAAAATTTACCCTTAACCGGAATTCTAAAATATTAGTTGCTGCAACTACTAACAGTGAAGGAATGGAAAGAGTAACCCATCACTGTACAAACTGCTCATACAATAACGAATATGAAAAGGTAATTCCAATAATTAGTGCAACTCATAGCAGTAGCAGAGGCGGTGGCGGCGGTGGTGGCGGTGGCGGTGGCGGCGGTGGTTGATATCCTCTGATTCCCTCACCTTCACAAACTCAACCGCAGTTAGCAAAAAAGTATCGGAAAATTAATCTTAAATTAGCAATGGCGAACTGCTTGCAGCAGCGATTCGCTATCGCAAAGCACTCCGTAGGAATCACTATATGACCAACACCACAAACATATTAAAGCAAGCCACAGACGGGTTACTGATGATGAGTGAATCAGAATGCCCGTTTGAGGTGTTTACTTGGGAATCCACAGCATTGAATGAAGCTACATTATTAGAAAAGACGGGTCATTGTCAGGGTACACCTGTTAAACTTGTGGAAATTGATAATTTCTTTAAAAACTCAGTGAGTGAGGAAGATTGGCACGAGGACGAGGAAAAAGCCACTGTGAAAAAGTTTAAAAATCTTGTGAATGTCTTGAAAACTAATTTAACTAATTTACAAGGTTATAAAATAGGTAGTAAAGAAATTGATGTTTATATTCTTGGTAATACCCCTGATGGTATTGCAGGGATTTCTACTAAAGTTGTGGAAACCTAAAGATTGTCAACTTTGCTTTCAATCACTAGTTGAATGTTGGGAGAAACATTAGAGAGAAAATCATACCCTGTTAGTTTTTCTAGGATATCCACACTGGTTCTAAAGACCTTCCAATTATTATCAAGTTGTTCATCATTGGGGATATTAACAGCAATAACACGGGTATTAGCAGTAATACCCTTGAGTTCAGTACCGGGGTTATCCAAGACTACAACAATTTTCCAGGTAGATTGGGGAATTGTGACTAAATTCTTCAATTTCCCCTTACTACCAACCGAACCAGCAATAATATAAAGTTCCTTACCTTGTGCGACTAATTCCCTAGAATAATCCTCCAGATTCCCCCAGGTATTGCGGTTATTATTGGGTGTTTGGGGCATCATATTAGTCATCAAGAAAGTTGCTGCATTATCTTCAGTATTGCGGGTTCTATCAGCTGATGGGATAACATGACCTCTATCATATCCTGAACCATTATAAGCAGTGGGTTTGATGCGTTCCCAACCTTCAGGTAAGGTGTTATCAGGTTTAAAGTTATCCTGACGCTCTGCACTGCCAAACCATGATTTATTTAACTGCCAACTTACCCAATTAGGAGTACCATTACTGCGATTGTAAGACAGTACATACTGGGGTTTTATCATCAAGTAATTATCAGGGTTATTAACATTGGTTGTGGCTTGACTGGGATTACCTAATAGCAAATGAACCGATGGTATGTTTCTAGGAAGTAATTCTGGTTCTAGTTCTAAAGTTGGTTGTGCTTGTGCTGGTAAACAAATCAGTAGCCCAATTACAAAACTAATTAAAAATTGGACTTTTATAAACTTGATCATAAATTACTCAGTTTTTATTGAAACACTTGAAAAAACTGTAAAGCAATCTTGTATACATCCTTCTGTCTCAAGTAAGACTATCAATTTAGCTATCCCGACAGAAGCCCTAAGTCTCACTCTTAGGAGCGTGGGATGAATGGCGCGTGAGTTGACGACAGTTCCCTGACTAATGTGCGTGGCACGAAGGAAGGGAACATAGAGGAAATGAACATTTTCTGATTTTTCTAATTTATGATAGAATTTTATCGAGTAGGTGTAGTTCAATTAAATTGACCAAAAGCAGCCTATTCAAATAGAATCCAGATTTTTAAACAAAAGAACCGTGGGGCGCACGGTCTTAAAGCTCAGTCAATGTCTTCATAGAAGGGTCGCCCAGAAGCCCACACTCACCTGAAAAGGAGTATGTGGAGTACGTCACTCCAAAATCTCATATCCACAATCATTTAATTTCTCGGTGGTGTACGTCGTCTTTGTAGAAAGTCAGGAATATCCAAAGAGGGTTTTTCTTTTGGTTCTGTGCCTGAATTGGGATTGTTAGCGGGTGGTTGAGGTGTTATTGTTCTTCTAGTTGTTTGTGAGGGAGTAGGAGTGACAGTTCTGGGAGTAACTACAGTTTGTGATGACGCAGCTTGAATTTCACCAGTAAACCCAGTGGCAATTACAGTTATTCTCACTTCTCCTTGTAATCTGTCATCTATGACCGCACCAAAAATAATATTGGCATTGGGATCAACTACTTCATAGATAGTTTCTGCAGCCGCATTAACTTCATGGAGAGTCAGATCACTGCCACCAGTAATATTAAAGACAACTCCTCTAGCACCTTCAATAGAACATTCCAATAAAGGAGAAGAAATGGCAGCGATCGCCGCTTCTCTCGCTCTAGATTTACCTGAACTCACACCAATTCCCATCAAAGCTGATCCAGCATCCGCCATGACAGCCCGCACATCAGCAAAGTCAACGTTGACTAATCCAGGAATGGTAATAATATCGGAAATACCTTGCACACCTTGACGCAGTACATCATCGGCATAGCGGAAAGCTTCTTGCACAGGAGTTTGTTCTGGGATCACTTCCAACAGCTTGTTATTGGGAATAATAATCAAGGTGTCTACGCGACTTTTTAAGCCTTCAATCCCTTGTTCTGCTTGGCTAGTGCGTCTGCGTCCTTCAAAAATAAATGGCCGAGTCACCACACCAACAGTCAGAGCGCCCATTTCTTTGGCTACTTCTGCCACAATTGGGGCTGCACCTGTACCCGTACCACCGCCCATACCAGCAGTGATAAAAACTAGGTCTGCACCATCCAAAGCAGTAGCAATCTCATCACGGGATTCTTCCGCCGCCTTTTGACCAATTGCCGGATTTCCCCCAGCACCCAATCCTCTAGTCAGTTTTTGCCCAATTTGCAAGCGACTAGGAGCGCCCGCTAATGTCAAGGCTTGGGCATCAGTGTTAATTGACCAAAACTCTACCCCAGAGACATCGGACTCAATCATGCGGTTGACAGCATTGCCGCCACCACCACCGACACCAATCACTTTGATGTTGGCAACACGACCGGGAACAATTTCACCAATACCGCTATTTTCAGTAGAACTTCTCTTACTATCTTTACCTTGGGAAAAATTCAACCCAGAGTTATTAAAAGGATTGGTTGAGTTAACTGCCAGAGATAACCCCGGTTGTCCTCCAGTTTGAGAGTTATAGGTAAGCCCTTGGTTCTTATCAAGTGTCATTAGATTTGTGAAAGGTAGATAAACGACTTTTATTGGTGTGATTCACCTAAGAGTTAAATCATAGCTAGAATTTATTCTGGCGCTGTGTTTTATGGTTTTTACTATATTTCCAGCCTACATGATTGCAGATGAAATATATGAAATATAGCAATAGTAACAAACTCAGGTCTAAATCTAAATTGCCAAGCCATATATAAAGCCTGTTTTTCTTATGACTCTTTTCTTGCTGCACTCTTGAGATGATTAGCTGTATAGTTTATGATATCAGCCACTAATGTTGCTGACTCCCCCTATTGCTAAAAAGTATAGTTCTAAAAAGCATAGACATTTACATTAAACTTCAGAAGTTATAACTTACTGAATCAGGATCGAGGGTTCAAAGTCCTTTCCTGCTCGATTTTCAACGCAGATTTTCCCCTTTTCTAAGGTAGCATTTTCTGTCTTGATTTCGTGATTTCTATTACTGGTAGTTAATGACGATCATTCCTCCGGCTAAAAAAATCTTGATATAACTTGATTTCAGTTATACAACTGGTTATTAACCATTTGATTGTTTTTATTCTTAATATTATTTTTCATAACCTCCTGTTGGTTTTATTTAGGATATTTTTTAGTTGTTAATTTTACAACCCTTAGTATTCTTTTTTACTAGTGGCTAAAAAATTATGGGTATATATGTATAAAATATACCGACTTTACTAAAATACTAAAATTAGTAACATTAGTTTTACCAGCAGTGAAAGCAACATTGAGAAGACAGGGTTATTGTTAATGTGTTTGTGTTTTCTGGGATGGCTGGGATTTTTTGGCATCTAAGCCAGATTTTGATTGATTCACTTGTACTAATGGAGTGGCAGGATTTTTAAGATTAATATAATCCATATTACTCAGATTAACTTTAGTGTGTAAATGTCGCATTTGTCCAAGTACCCGAATTTTTTCTAATAATTTGTTATTGGGGCTGCCTAAATGCACATTTCCCAATTCAGTTTTTAAGATTAAATTAGTGGGATCTTGAAAATTAATTTCTGTCACCTTGAGAGAACTTTGGGCGATCGCTTGATAGAGTTGATTCCAGAATGGCTTGTATTCAGCAGGAGAACCAATAACGATTATTTGGGGTAATTTGGGTTGAGGGTTAATTGACGCATACTTATCTATTGGTATCCAGACCCCATTCACATCTAATAAACCTAGTTGATTTTGTTTATTAGTCCCTGGGCTATTTTGTAAACAAGACTTAACATTAGATATAGTACCAAGAAGACAGTTAGTAACTGTTTTATCTTGACTAACTTGAGCGATCGCCACTGGGACTCGTTCCTGAATTTCAATAATTAAACTCGGTGGTAATAGACGACGAGTGACAGTAACTTCGGCAATATTGGGTTGTTTCTTGAGAGTGTCCGCAATGATGATAGGTTCAATGCGCCATAAAGACTGGGGAGAAGATAGCCCTAGCAGCTTATCAATATCCTCTTGTTTGACAACTTGATCCCCAGATTTAATCACTATTTGCGCGGAATCCTTTAAAACCCAGATAGGCTGAATTGCCACCCAGAACAAAGCAGAAGCAAATCCAGTTACAGCCATTGTTTGCCAAACAGTCTTAATAATTTTAATCTGTCGTTGGCGACGTAATTTTTGCCGTCTCTGGGCTAAATTTGTCCGTGAAACTGATAATATTCCTGCCATATATACCTCTTGTAAATATCCGTTGAATTGATTTTTTATATTTCTATTTGCTGATATATCCTCAAAACGGCTTCTAAAAGTCCATTTCCCAACAGTGAGTTTGACACTCCCCGGTCTAAAGACGCGGGGATTCTACATTCATAGTCAAAACTTGCTCAACCAGGTTTGCACCAAGTAGAGTAGAGGCTTCAACTCCTGTAGCGTTACTTTGGGGATGCCCTCCCCTA
>OGVQ01000078.1_pt1 | contig 25490 bp, 27 predicted proteins | sample 1575801 | NCBI WGS metagenome assembly OGVQ01 (sample SAMN07581550, study PRJEB24739) | freshwater metagenome | place: Singapore | collected 2015-04 | reverse complement strand
GTGTTCGTTTCCTCCATGTTCCCTTCTCTCGTGCTACGCACATTAGTCAGGGAACTGTCGTCAACTCACGCGCCATTCATCCTACGCTCCTAAGAGTGAGCGTGGGGCTTCTGTCGGGAAAGCTAAATAGATAGTAATTTAACTATTACCAGTTCTTGAGTTTGTAAATCTTTTGCTAATAAAGTCCGTCGTCCGGCTTTTTTGCCTAACTGCTTTTGCACTTCATAGCGATTTGCTAAGATATTATTACCCATAGGTTGATGAGTTGACACCCTGGTGATACTAACAAATCCATCATGGCTTAGGTAATGAGCGATCGCCAAGTATCTATCATGTAGGATGCTGATTAAATCTGGCTTTTCCACCTTGAATTGTGAATTTTTAATTGCTTATGCCTTCCCAACTTTGGCCATACATTACCCCAGGTATTCCCGATGAATTATTTGAAAATTTACCAGGTATTCCCCTAAGTCAGCGAGAATTAAGATTGTTGTTAATTTCTCAACTGCGACTACAAGCTAATTCGGTATTGTGGGATATTGGCGCAGGAACAGGTACAATTCCTATAGAGGTAGGGTTATTATGTCCCCAAGGACGGGTAATAGCTATCGAAAGAGACGAAGATGTGGCTAATCTAATTAAACGCAACTGCGATCGCTTTGAAGTCAAAAACGTCGAAGTTATAGAAGGTATCGCCCCAGAGTGTTTAGATACAATCAAATTAGCACCAGATCGGATCTGTATTGAAGGTGGCAAAGCCATCCAGGAAATTGTCAAAGCTGCATGGCAATATTTACCATCCTCTGGTCGAGTGGTCGCCACTGCTGGTAATCTAGAAAGTCTGTATGCTATTTCTCAAAGTTTTTCTCAATTGAGAGCTAGAAATATCGAAGTAGTACAGTCAGGGGTTAACCGTCTACAAACGCGAGGTTATTCTCAAACATTTGTTGCTGATGATCCCATTTTTATTCTTAGTGGTGAAAAATTAGATTAAGTAGGTTGACGTTAAAAATTGTCGTTATAGCAAGGCAAAAGGCAATACTTCGACTCCCTTCGACTTCGATCAGGGCAAGTCGCTCAGTAACCAGAAGCAAAAGGCAAAAGTGAAGAAATTTTACTTTTTTTGGCAGGACTCAGAGAACAGGGAATAGAGATTTGTCTGCCTCCTAAAGTCGTAAACTGGTCACTGAGCGAAGCCCAAATGCTGACTCCTGAACTCCTGAACTCCTGAACTCCTGAACTCGTAAATTCCTTCTGTTTTCGGTTTTGGATTCAATCCAAAATCCAAAATCTAAAATCCCAAATACTATCCTATGTCCTGGCCTCGAATTATTAGTGGAATTATTGCAATCATCATGGCATTATCTTCAACCCTCTTTGGGGGTTGGTATTTTACAATAGCGATCGCTATTGTTGTATTTTTAGGTCAACAAGAATATTTTAATTTAGTCAAATCCAGAGGTATTATTCCCTCAGTGAAAACCACCATGCTGGTGAGTCAAATAATCCTAATTATTTGTACTCTTGATGCCAGTTTAGCAGATGCAATTATGCCAGTAGCCGGAACACTGATTTGTTTTTACCTACTATTTCAACCCAAATTAGCCACCATTGCCGATATTTCCGCTTCTATCATGGGTTTATTTTATGTAGGTTACTTACCCAGCTATTGGGTACGGTTACGAGGTATTGATCACACCATTAGTAGTAATTTACCTTTAGGTGGTTATTGGCCTACCAATTGGCCAGAAATTGGCCAAGGCAATTTTACCTCCCTCCCCACAGGTTTAACCGCCACTATTCTGACCTTCTTCTGTATTTGGGCGGCGGATATTGGCGCCTACTTTTTTGGCAAATTCTTTGGCAAAACTCGTTTATCTGATATTAGTCCCAAAAAAACCGTAGAAGGCGCTGTTTTTGGTATTACTGCTAGTCTCTCTATGGCTATAATCGGTTCTTATTGTCTGCATTTTCCCTACTGGTTAATCACGGGGATCGCATTAGGTCTAATTATTGGTATTGCCAGTTTATTAGGTGATTTAACAGAATCATTACTTAAACGGGATGCAGGAGTCAAAGATTCAGGACAGTTAATTCCCGGACATGGTGGCATTTTAGATCGCACCGATAGTTACATTTTTACTGCCCCTTTAGTCTACTATTTCGTCACCTTACTTTTACCTCTACTGGAAAAAACACTGTGAGTAGGTCAGGACTTACACAACTGGTACATTGGTAGGGTGTGGTTTGGCAAGCTCACCAACCACGTCAGATATCAAAAACCTGTTTATTTGCAGGATTTATGCAGTCTGACGCACCCTACAACAGATTTTTGGTGTGACAATTGTGTAAGTCATATAGGTAAACAAAAAAGCGCAATATGTACCGAAAAGTAAAATCCCTCTTGCCTCTGGTTACTGAGCGCGGTCGTTAGCGTGGCGTTTAGTCATAGTATTGCCTTCTACCATAAAAGAAACTAAAATTCAGCTTTTCTTATCCTTTCCCACCTTGCCTCCCGATAGTCATATAATTTCAACTAAATTCAACAAGTATTGAGTTTTGATTTTTTAATAGTTATGGGTTAACGTTGATGCGTCCATAACAAGTCACTTGTTCTGACATCAAAGAAATTTCTTCGATATCAACATCTGTTCCCAGGTTTATAATATAAGGAGAATTTCTCTCTAAGAGTACCTCTTGATCGGTCTTGACCTGAACTGGTGTTAATTGCAGTTTTTGGCCATTAAGTAGTTCTAAGCCTAAATAAATATCAAAGCATGACCCGTCGGGATCAGACGTTGGAAGACCACTCAGCATTAGTAGCTGATTGTCAAGTGTAATTTTTTGCCAAGTGATAGGCTTGGAATTTAGGCTAGATTCTGCTAATATTGTTACCAGTAAATCATTTATAGCCGTCAATAATAATGGAGATGAGAGCGAATTATTCAAATCCTCTGGTGCTAGGATCAACTTCCCAACCACAGGCACAATTTCTAATAATTGCAATGGTTGTCCTTTGAGTATGGAGGCAACATTTAATTTGATATTTTTTGCCTCAAGTTCAACTTGTGTGATCCACAGACCTTGATAGACTGCACCACTAGCAGCAATCAATACTCCAGGAATACGACCAGAAAGCAATTGGCGATCGCTGGCTTTTATCTGTACCTCTAAATGAGATACTTGGGTTAACTGGCTTTTTAACCAGAGCTTGATTGCTGAAGTCAAAATTTTTGTAATTATTCTGACTTTTTTCTGATCTGTATTTGAGGAACTTGATTCGATCATTTTTCGACAATGTTTATGAATGTAAATATACTCAATTATTGAGTATCTTAACCGATTCTTAACTGTATAACTGAACTTTGTTAATCACCAAGTGCAACTATATAGTATTCTAAGTATTCAGCAAAAAAAATTAACAAATACAGATGGAGGCAAGGTTACAAAAAATTCTAGCTCAATGGGGTATCGCTTCACGCCGTGAAGCTGAAGAAATGATTAGGGAATCACGGGTATTTGTAAATGGGGTCGTAGCAAATTTAGGTCAAAAAGTTGATCCCCAACAGGACAATATCACTATTGATGGTCAACCTGTATTAATAGAAAAACGCCCTTCCTTAATATATTTATTACTGCATAAACCCGCAGGAGTTGTATCCACTTGTCATGATCCCCAAGGCAGAACCACAGTTTTGGATCTGCTCTCCTCAGAACTGCAAAAAGGATTGGGTATTCATCCAGTAGGCCGTCTAGATGTAGATTCCACAGGTGCATTAATTCTTACCAATGATGGCGAGTTAACTTACGCACTCACCCATCCCAGTCACAGTATTTCCAAGACCTATCATGTCGTTGTTCAAGGATATCCTCCAACCAAAGTTCTGAAGATGTGGAGTCAGGGTATAGTGCTGGAAGGGAAAAAGACTAGACCTGCTCAGGTGCATTTAATAAAACGTTCTATAGATCAAAGTAGTTTGGAAATCATTTTACAGGAGGGCAGAAATCGTCAAATTCGCCGCGTTGCCGAACAATTAGGATATCCAGTTATTAAACTACATCGAACCGCCATTGGTTCAATTCAATTAAAAACCTCAACTACACCGTTTTTGCCCGTTGGTAAATATCGTCATCTCACTCCTGATGAGATCAGTTTTTTAAGCAAGCAGATAAATCGCACACCTATTAAGACAACGCTGAGTTAAGGAGCAAAGGGAAAACATGAAATGGTTCAGCAAGAAGGATGAACAGCCAATCAAACCTTCTATCCAGGAATATCAAAGCGAAAAGTTGCTACAGCTTGGCACACAACTAACTAGGATCAGGCAAGAGCAAAATCTCACTCTTGATGAATTAGTTTTATTAACCAGAATTCCTCGACGACTTTTAAAAGCCATTGAAGAAGGTAACTTAACGGACTTGCCAGAACCTATTTATATTCAAGGCTTAATTAGACAATTCGCCGATGCATTAGGACTAAACGGAGTGGAATTTGCCAGTCATTTTCCCATTGGTTCTCAATCGGTGGTTTTGCACGGGGTTACTAAAGGTCTATCTATCCCTCAGTTACGACCTCTTCATCTGTACATCCTCTACATTATTGTCATTTTCTCCTCTGTCAATGGGTTATCTCATTTATTAAATAATTCTTCATTACAGGCCAGCAACTCCTCTACTCAACTAAATACGTCAGTCAAATTACAGGATCAAGAAATAGCTAATAATAAATTAATTAGTAGTCAAAAAGATAAGTCTGTACAAGTTGGTGTTACTTTAAAAGCCTCTTCTTGGATTAGTGTGGTGACAGACGGTAAAACCGCCTTTGAGGGTTTTCTACCAGAGGGTGCTAGTCGTAGTTGGCAAGCCAACAATCAACTAACAGTAAAAACTAATAATGCTGGTGTTGTATTAATGAGTGTCAACCGCCAGAAAGCAAAGGAAATGGGGGCAATTGGCAAACCTCAAGAAATCAGAATTGCTGCTAGACCAAGCTCATAGGAGGGGTTCAAGAGGCAATACTTCGACTCCCTTCGACTTCGCTCGTTGGGACAAGTCGCTTAGTAACCAGTTGCAAGAGGCAAGGGGAAGAGGGAATAAAATAATGTATTTCTCCTCTACGCCCCTGCCCATCTGCCTATCCTCTATAATCGCGTCCAAAACGGATGGTAAGGGTTTTTAGGCGATCGCCTAATTCTTGTGTTAATACACCTGATTGGTAACGCCAGCCCCAATTACCCTCTGCTGTACCGGGAAAATTCATCCTTGCTTCATTTCCCAACCCTAGTATATCCTGTAAAGGAATAATCGCTTGATTGGCAATAGAACTCAAAGCCAATCTAATTAAGTCCCAGTTTATACCGTCAGGACTGATACAGCCCAAATACAAAAATAAATTTTGCCTTTCGTAATCATTCGCAGCATTAAACCAGCCTACAGTCGTGTCATTGTCATGAGTACCTGTATAAACTACAGCATTGCGAGTGTAGTTAAAAGGTAAAAAGGGATTACCGGGATCAGAACCAAAAGCAAACTGTAATACCTTCATCCCTGGAAATTCAAACTGATCTCGCAGTGCTTCCACTTCGGGGGTAATGATCCCCAAATCTTCTGCTAAAACGGGTAACTTACCTAAACGTTTTCTAATGGTTTCAAACAACTCTACACCGGGGGCCTCCACCCATTCACCATTGATAGCAGTTTCTTCACCTTGGGGTACAGCCCAATAAGCCTCAAAGCCTCGAAAATGGTCAATGCGAATTATATCTACATAATCCAGCATCGCTTCAAAGCGTAATATCCACCATTTAAAATCTTGTTTTTGCAATTCTTCCCAGTTATAAACCGGATTTCCCCATAATTGACCAGTGGCACTAAAATAATCTGGTGGTACTCCCGCCATTAAAGCTGCTGCACCCGTTTCTTCATCTAGGGCAAAAATCTCAGGATTCGCCCAGACATCAGCGCTATCATGGGATACATAAATAGGAATATCACCAATAATATCTATACCATTCTCATTAGCATATTTTTTCAGTTCTGTCCACTGCCGGAAGAACTCATATTGGACAAATTTGTAATAAAAAATTTCCTCTGCTAACTCCTGTTCCATTTGGGCTAAAGCTGCTGGTTCGCGCTTGGCTAATTCCGGTTCCCAATTATGCCAACTTTCACCATTTTGGGCATCTTTGAGAGCCATAAATAGGGCATAATTATTTAACCAATAGCCTTTATCAGCACAAAATTTAGCAAAAGCCGCTTTCTGAGTTGAATTTGCTTTAGTTTTAAAATCCTCACAAGCTTTAATCAGTAGATTGACCTTAACAGGGAGAACTTCGTTAAAATCTACCTGATCTGGGGGAAAATCTGGTAAATCAGCCAAATCTTCCGCAATTAACAAACCTTCATCTAGCAACTTATCGGGACTAATTAAAAAGTAATTTCCCGCCATTGCCGAGTAGCACATATAAGGGGAATTACCGTAACCAGTGGGGCCAAGAGGTAAAACTTGCCAATATTGTTGGTGACTTTGTTTGAGAAAATCAATAAACCGATAAGCTTCTAAACCTAAATCCCCAATACCAAAACGACTGGGGAAAGAACTGGGATGAAGTAAAATACCACTTGATCTAGGAAAAGGCATAGTTAATGCTAAATATGAGTAGATTGTTTATTAGGACTCACAGAGATGTTACATTCAATTTATTTTGTAGGGTGTGTCAAACATCAAAAATATGTTGATTCTTAACAAATTATATATCTGACGCACTGTACTAAAATATGACTTACCTCAGTCCTGTCTATAACTAACAATCGAGAACTTCATTGAAGTTATCATGGTATAGTTAATATAGATAGATTTTAAGTACAAAGAAATAATAAAAATCTTAAAGAAATACGAAGATTTTGATTGTGAGTTCTGCACAGCAAAGATTTCCATAATTACTTGGCTGTCTGAGAACTTAAATTTTATGTGGAGGAGTTTTATATGAGTATTAAAATCGCGCAATGGCGACCTGAGTATGAAACAGGCAATGATATTATTGATGAGCAACATAAAAGCTTATTTAGTACAATTAATGCGCTAAATAGTGCGATGTTGGAAGGACAGGGCGAAGCGTTATTAGAAAAAACACTTGATAGTTTAAAAGACTATACCATAGTTCATTTCGACACTGAAGAAAAATTCATGCTCGACCATAAATATCCAGATTATACAGAGCATAAGCAAAAGCATGAGGCCCTTAAAGCCAAGGTTTTGAGCTTTGAGAAGAAAAATTATGATGACTTATCTAAGTTAACAAATGCAGTTTCTCACTTTTTAACCGATTGGTTAATTCATCATATTAAAGATGAAGACAAAAAGATGATTTTATTTTGCCGTCATTGTCATGGGAGTGAGTCTAAACCCGATCATCTCTCATCGGTTGCTAGTGATAACAAATTAGAGATTGCCCAATGGCGGACTGAGTACGAAACAGGCTATATCCTCATTGATAATCAACATCAAAGCCTTTTCCACGCCATTAATGCTCTCAATAGTGCCATGCTAATAGGAAGAGGAGAAGAATTACTAGAAAGAACTTTAGAGAGCCTGAAAATCTACACAACTATTCATTTTGAAACCGAAGAAGAATTTATGCTGAAAAATAATTATCCAGGCTACCTGGAGCATAAGGCAAAACATAAACTTCTACGGCAACAAGTAGAAGAGTTTAATCAACAAATAAAGATCCAAAATACATCTCAAATTACCATTAATGTATCCCATTTTTTGACAGATTGGCTCATCCATCACATTAAAGATGAAGATAAGAAAATGATTGCTTTTCTCCGCCAAAAACGCGAACAAAAACAGAAATAAATAATTATGACATACAGAAATCCCGCACCTACCGTTGATATGATTATTGAATTAATTGATAGACCTCATCGCCCTATTATCCTCATTGAAAGACATAATGAACCTTTAGGTTGGGCGTTACCCGGTGGTTTTGTTGATTATGGTGAAGCCGTCGAAAAAGCCGCAATTAGGGAAGCTGAGGAAGAAATAGGTTTAAAAGTAGAATTAATAGAACAGTTATTAGTATATTCTGATCCTGGTCGTGATCCCCGTCAGCATACGATTAGTATTGTGTTTTTAGCGTCAGCTATAGGTGAACCTTTGGCGGGTGATGATGCTAAGGGTGTGGGTATTTTTGAGCCTTGGTGTGTTCCTGGTAATCTATGTTTTGACCATGACCAGATTTTGCGGGATTATTGGCGGTATAGAAATTATGGGATTCGTCCGAGGTTGGGGTAAGAGAAATGAACCACTCTAGGCACAGTTGACCTCACAGGTGCGATAATGCCAGATGGAGAAGTTTACCAAAGATCTACAGATTTAGAATTCGGTAAACCAGAAACACCATTAGGAAAAGATATATCCATGACTCGTAAAGTAATCCGTACCGATAAAGCACCTGCACCCGTTGGACCATATAATCAAGCAATTCTCGCTTCTGGGCAAATGTTGTTTGTAGCTGGACAAATTGCCATAGATCCTCGTTTGGGTGATGTTGTTTACACAGATGATGTCACCAAACAGACGGAACAGGTGATGAGAAATATTGAAGCTATTCTGACAGAAGCGGGTGCTACATTTGCAGATGTGGTGAAAACAGGTGTATTTTTAGCTGATATGAATGATTTCGCTGCTGTAAATGCGGTTTATACAAAATATTTTTCTGAAGATACCGCCCCTGCGCGTGCTTGTGTGGAGGTTTCCCGTTTACCTAAAAATGTGCTGGTAGAAATTGAGTGTATCGCCGTGATTGGTAGTTAAATAGACATCTGGTAACAATTCAATATGGTTCATATATAACTCTTGTAGAAACGTTCCATGGAACGTCTCTACATTCTTTGTTAGAATTTTAGGACTTACGCACGAAGTAATCAAAAACCCGATTTTTTCCCAGGGGTAATTCATGAATTACCCCTACTTTCGTGGTTTTTTGCATAAGTCCTGAATAAATAATATTTGATTAGTTTTTAATTGAATTCAATAATCACAATATGCGCTTTTTTCATAGTCTTTATTTATCCAAACTAATTCAGGGATCAAACCGAATTTTTATAGTCTAGGCAAATATGGGGATCAGTGCTGATATAATAGTTAGAGAGATCATCAAAGAGCAAAGGAGTAAATGTAAATGCTTAGGGGTAACTCGATTAAAAAAGTCACCTATTACCCTTTACTGGCTTCATTAGTTGTAGTGTTATTGGTGCATTCTACTATTGATCAGGAGTTTAAAAATCAGGGTCAGAAGACTTTAGTGTCTACTGAATTATTCGTTCAAACAGATAATATCAAGTTTGTACAAGCTTCTCAATCTACTCCTATACTAGATGGAAACAAAGCACTAGAATTAGTCCAGAACTTACCACAAATACGACGGAAAGCTTGGGAAATTCAAAGATTATCTAGGGGAACTATCCGAGTTGCATCAGTGGTTGACAGTTCTCCTACTGTTGACACACCTTACTATGTCGTGAGAGTATTTGAGAATCATTCTGATCAAAGTACCAGTACAATTTATTGGTTTCGGGTGTTGAGTCCTAGCGGACAAATTCAAGCTTTAGATTTAATTCAAAACGAATATATCCCTGTAGATAAGTGGAATCCTGATGGGAGGTAAATTTCTCCTAAATCATTGTTTTTACTGGTTTCCCTATTAACTTTTTTTACTCCTGCATTGATAAAATTAACCTTTGAGAAAAATGTCTGAACAGCAAACAATTAGTCCTTGGAAATATAAACCTTGGTGGTGTCAACCTTGGTCAATTGTCCTCACTGGAGTAACATTGGTTACTGGTATTTGGTTAATATTTAAAATTGTTTGGTTGACGATTTTAGTAGCTATTCCTCTATTAATTTGGATGGGATTCTTTTTACTAATTTGGCCACAATTAATGATTCGTAGTGGAGTTTTAGATAATTTAGAAAAGCATTGTTGATTTCCATACAGTTTTTGTAAAAATGTCAGAAATTATAGATCAACATATTACCCAGGGCTTAATTTCTATTATTATTCCCACTCTCAATGAAGAAGGTAATATAAAAGCGGTAATTAATAGCATACAATCTCATAATATAGAAATAATTATAGTTGATGGTGGTTCAGAAGATCAAACTTTGTTAATAGCTAAATCTTTAGATGTCAAAGTTGTTGTTTCTTCTCCTGGACGTGCTAATCAAATGAATACGGGTGCTATGGTTGCTAGTGGGGAAATTCTGATATTTCTTCATGCTGATACTCGTTTACCAACTGGGTTTGATGAGATGGTACGGAGGACATTAGCAAAACCGGGAATTGTTGCTGGTGCATTTGCTTTGCAGATAGATGCGCCTGATTGGGGTTTACGTTTGGTGGAATTTGGGGTAAAATGGCGATCGCATTTTTGGCAAATGCCCTATGGTGATCAAGCTATTTTTCTAACTAAAGACGTATTTAAAAAAGTTGGTAATTTCCCCCAAATACCAATTATGGAAGACTTTGAAGTGATGAGGAAGTTAAAATCATTGGGAAAAATTTATCTATTACCCACACCTGTTATTACCTCTCCTCGTAGATGGTTGAAAAAAGGAATTTTACAGACTACTATTTTAAATCAAATTATTGTCATTGCTTATTTATTGGGTGTTTCCCAAAATCGCATTTGTAATTGGTATCGGCAGGAAAGATCATAGAATTTTAACCTGATTTCTACAAAAATAGTCTATATTAAATCATATTCATATCCAGAAATTTAGGTTAATCCTATGCTACCAAATTATAAATTGCGATTCAATGGCAAAATAAAAATATTATTATTGGTATGCTTGTTGCTTATTTTCGAAAATGTGACAAGATTGATTGATATTAAGCAAATTTTACAATCTACAATTATTGAGTTTCATAATCAAGTCAATATTAGTCCAATCGCGTTTATTTTTATCTACAATTTAGGAACATTACTATTTATTCCTGGTTCTTTACTTACTCTCAAAGGTGGTTATTTATTTGGGTTATTATGGGGTTCTATATATGTATTAATTGCTGCTTTATTAGGAGCGATATTATCTTTTTTAATCGGACGTTATCTATCACGAAATTGGGTGTATAAACAATTAGCAAAACATCCTAAATTTAAACTAATTGATCAAGCAGTTGCGAAAGAAGGATGGAAAATTGTCTTATTAACTCGTTTATCCCCTCTCTTTCCTTTCAATTTATTAAATTATGGCTTTGGAGTTACACAAGTTTCTGTTAAAGATTATATTTTAGGTTCTTTGGGTATTTTACCAGGTACAATCATGTATGTTTATATGGGTTCTTTAGCTGTAAATATTACCATGATTACTACATCTAATCAATTGACTTCTCCAGAAGTACAAATTGGGAAATTCCTTATGCAATTAATTGGACTAATAGCAACTATTTTTACAACTGTTTACATTACAAAAATCTCCCAAAAAGCTTTATCCAAAAAAGTAGAAATTGCTGATAATCAACAAAATCAGGATTATGAATATTAAGAACTTTCAGAATTTTTTTCTATTGTGTATGTTGATAGTTATTATATTTTTATCGAAAATATATTTTGCTGTAGCACAGGAATCTATTAACATATTTTCACTCAATCCCCAAGCATTATTACAAAGTGCTTTACAGTGGATTCATGGCCTTGGTAGTTTAGGAGGAATAGCATTTATTGGAATCTATATTATTGCTACTGTGGCTTTTTTACCAGGTTCAATTCTTACCTTGGGTGCAGGTGTAATTTTTGGTGTAATTTTAGGTTCTTTATATGTCTTTATTGGTGCTACCTTGGGTGCTACAGCAGCATTTTTGGTAGGACGTTATTTAGCTAGAGGTTGGGTAACAAACAAAATATATGACAACAAAAAATTTGCAGCTATTGATAAAGCAGTTGGTAAAGAAGGTTTAAAGATTGTATTATTAACTCGACTTTCTCCCATCTTTCCCTTTAATCTCTTAAATTATGCTTTGGGAATTACTGGTGTTTCTCTTCAAGATTATTTTCTGGGTTCAGTAGGAATGATTCCTGGTACAATTATGTATGTTTATATTGGATCTTTAGCCGGGAATTTAGCTTTTATTGGTAGTGAAAGTAAACCTGATAATATGATATTGCATTGGGTAATAAAAATTATTGGTTTGATAGCCACAATTGTTGTTACAATTTATGTCACTAATATCGCTAAAAAAGCTTTAGAAGATGACATTTTATAATCATGATGGTCATAATTTTGTTAAATATAAACCTGATATTTTTCTAATTATGATATATCTACAAGTAGAGATCAGATAATCAAAAATACACTTTATACTTGATCATACAGAGGTAAAACCTAATGTCAAATTCAGAATTTACCAGAGTTACAATCCGTCCTATGGATGAGTATAATCAAAAACTACTGAAAAATGTTCATCCAGATAATTGGGTAAATCCTCAACCTGCTGATTATTATGATTTAGTAGTAATTGGTGCGGGAACTGCGGGTTTAGTTGTCGCTGCGGGTGCTGGGGGTTTAGAGTTGGGTTTGAAAATAGCATTAATTGAAAAACATCTCATGGGAGGAGATTGTTTAAATGTGGGTTGTATCCCTTCTAAATGTTTGATTCGTTCTTCTCGTGTGGTGGAGGAAATTAAAAAAGCTAGAGATTTAGGTATTAATATTTCCCAACAAATTGATGTTGATTTTGCCACAGTTATGGAAAGAATGCGTCGGATTAGGGCTAGTATTAGTCATCATGATTCAGTGGAAAGATTTAAAAATTTAGGAATTGATGTATTTTTAGGTGATGGTAAATTTACAAGTAATAATACTGTAGAAGTTGCTGATCAAACTTTAAAATTTAAAAAATCTGTAATTGCCACTGGTGCTAGGGCAATTAAACCTAAAATTCGCGGCATTGAAGCAGCGGGTTATTTAACTAATGAAACTGTTTTTTCTCTGACTCAAAAACCTGAAAAATTAGCAGTAATTGGTGGCGGTCCCATTGGTTGTGAATTGGCGCAGACATTTCGGCGTTTGGGTTGCGAGGTGATATTATTTCATAATAGTTCCCATATTCTAAATAAGGAAGATACAGAAGCAGCAGAAATTTTACAAAAAGTTTTGATTGACGAAGGTATTCGTTTAGTTTTGAATTGTCAGTTAGAAGAAGTGGTGACAGTTACGGAAGGAAAACGCTTATATTTTTCTGTAAATAGTGAACGAGATTCGGTTACAGTAAATGAAATTTTAGTTGGTGCGGGACGTGCGCCAAATGTGGAAAATTTGAATTTAGAAGCTGTCGGTGTAGAATATGATCAAACATTGGGTATAAAAGTAAATGATTATTTGCAAAGCACAAATCCCAAAATTTACGCTGCCGGTGATATCTGTATGAACTGGAAATTCACTCATGCGGCGGATGCTGCGGCGCGAATTGTGATTAAAAATACCTTGTTTTCTCCTTTTGGTTGGGGACGATCTAAACTAAGTAGCTTGGTGATGCCTTGGGTGACATATACTAGCCCGGAAATTGCTCATGTGGGAATGTATGAAAATGAAGCGAAACAATTGGGTATAGAGATAGTAACTATTAAGATTCCTTTTAGAAGTGTAGATCGAGCGATCGTAGATCAAGAAGAATCTGGTTTTTTAAAGATTCATCACAAAAAAGGATCAGATCAAATTCTTGGTGCCACCATAGTTGCTAATCATGCAGGGGAAATGATTTCCGAAATTACCACAGCTATTGTTAACAATATTGGTTTAAGTAAACTTAGTAGTGTAATTCATCCTTATCCTACCCAAGCAGAAGCAATAAAAAAAGCCGCAGATGCTTATCGCAAGACTTTACTCACACCCAGAACCAAGCAATTATTAAGTTTTTTAACACAGTTTTCTTAAATAATTTTTATAACCCAGCATAGGCGAATGTAAGTAGCAGCTACACAAACAAAATCCACATTTCGACAAGTATTACAGTGAGCTTGCCGAACCACACCCTACAACAGATTTTTGGTGTGACACTTGGGTAAGTCCTAAAAAACTATGAATGAAAATTTCTTAATCAGATTAAAATTAATTAGCTAAATTCTTTAATCTGGAGTAGTTATTCCTGTGCTGAGTTCACCTTTACCAACTATCAATGCTCTCAAACAACCTACCAGTGATGCTTGGGTAGAGCAAGCGATCACTAACCTTGATATTATCTTATTAGACCATTCTCACTGCGAAAAAAAAGCGGCTGGAGTAGCCTTAAATATGATGTTTCGCTATCCATCAAATACCAAAATGGTAAGAGAATTAACAGCGATCGCCCGGGAAGAATTAGAACATTTAGAACAAGTTAACCAATGGTTAGAAAAACGGAATATTCCCCTCAAACCATTACCCCCTCCTCCCTACGGTGCTGGGTTAAAAGCCCAAGTACGTAACCAAGAACCACATCGTTTTTTAGATTCTATGCTAGTTACAGGCTTAATAGAAGCCCGCAGTCATGAACGTTTAGGGTTATTAGCTGCTAACTGTCCAGAACCAGAATTAGCCGCATTTTATCGCAGTTTAATGACATCAGAAGCCAGACATTTTGGGATGTATTGGGTTTTAGCTGATACCTATTTTGACAGAAAAATAGTCATGGATAGATTAGATGAATTAGCAGAGGTGGAAAGTCAATTATTAGCAACTTTACACCCAGAACCAAGAATACATAGTTAGTCAGTTTGTGACGGAGTATTCATGAATAACCAAGTTTGCAAATCATCCAAACATTGTCGTGATTATCTCTATCATTGTAAAATAGAAAATAAAGCCTGGAGGTAGAATTACGGTTTACGCACGCCCTTTAGCCCGATTAATAGAACAATTGCAACGCCTACCCGGAGTTGGCCCCAAAAGCGCCCAACGTTTAGCTTTGCATATATTAAAAAGACCAGAAGCTGAGGTAGAAGCCTTAGCACAAGCCCTAATTGACGCGAAAAAACAAGTAGGTTTATGTCAAGTTTGCTTTCACCTTTCTGCAGATCCAGTATGTGAAATTTGTCGTCATCCTCAAAGAGATAATACAACTATTTGTGTAGTTGCAGATTCTCGTGATGTAATTGCTTTAGAAAAAACCCGCGAATATAAAGGTAAATATCATGTTTTAGGAGGCGTTATTTCTCCTATGGATGGTATTGGTCCAGAACAATTAAATATTCAACCTTTAGTGAGAAGAGTTAGTGAACAAAAACCCCAAGAGGTGATTTTAGCCATTAGTCCCAGTATAGAAGGAGAAACCACAACTTTATATATAGGTCAATTACTCAAACCATTTACTAAAGTTACTCGCATTGCTTTTGGTTTACCAGTAGGTGGTGATTTAGAATATGCTGATGAATTAACTTTAGCAAGAGCATTAGAAGGACGGAGAGAGCTTGATTAGATAAGGATAAATTGATGTTATCTACCTAAGATTTTATCTTGCAACTGTTTAATGCGATCGCTGATGCAGCACTAGACTAACGCGCAATTTTCCAGCTTTTTTGTTGCTTTTTTCATCTGTTTTTCTAATATGTTTTGAATTCCTACATATAAGCAATGATAGAAATTTCTCAGACAGTAATCATCCCTGATAGTGATATTGAAATTAGTGCAATTCGTTCTCAGGGTGCAGGTGGTCAAAATGTTAATAAGGTTGCTACTGCTATTCATTTGCGCTTTGATATTGGTGCTTCTTCCTTACCAGAAATCTATAAAGAACGGCTTTTAAAGCTGAAAGATAACCGCATTACTATTGAGGGAGTTGTGGTTATTAAAGCTCAGGAATACCGCAGTCAAGAACAGAATAAGGAGGAGGCTTTCAAACGACTTCAAGAACTAATTAAAAGTGTTTCTGTTTTACCCCGAAAACGCAAACGAACTAAACCAAGTCGCAGTTCTCAAAGAAAACGTCTTGATAGTAAAAATAAACGCGGACAAATTAAGTTAACTAGAGGAAAAATCACTGAATAATCACCTTTGATATATATTAATGTCCTAACATTTTATCTCGCAGATGCTTAATGGAATTGCTGATGCAAAGGGAGGCTAACGCCTAATTTACAAATTTCCCACTTCTTCAAATTGCATCTTTTTCGCATTTCCGCCATTTGGTGATATTCATTAACCGTGATTTGACGAATGTTAGTTAACATAAATTTCCTCTTTCTCTGCGTCCTCTGCACCTCTGCGGTTCGTTAAAAAAATCCTCATTATCACTTACCTTCCTAGCATTTTATCTCGCAAATGCTTAATGCGATCGCGTAACTTTGCCGCTTCCTCAAATTCCATCTTCTTCGCTGCTTCCTTCATCTGTTTTTCCAAAACAGTAATTAACTCTGGAATATCTTCCAAAGATAGTTCATCTAAATGTTCATCAACAATTTTTAAATCACTAGCATTTAAACGCCGAGAAACATCTAAAAATGATAAAATCGCATTACTTGACCGTTTCTTAATCGGTTGCGGTGTAATTCCATGTAGTTTATTATAAGCAATTTGAATTCCTCTTCTTCTATCAGTTTCATCAATGGCTTTAATCATACTATCGGTTAATTTATCACCATATAAAATTGCTTTTCCTTTAACATGACGTGCAGCACGGCCGATAGTTTGAATGAGAGAACGTTCTGTTCTCAAAAATCCTTCTTTATCTGCATCCATAATTACAACTAAAGAAACTTCTGGTAAATCTAAACCTTCTCGTAGTAAATTTACACCAACTAACACATCAAAAACACCATTTTGCAAATCTTGTAAAATTTCTATACGTTGAATAGAATTAATTTCTGAATGCAAATATCTGATTCTAATTCCCCTTTCTTCTAAATATTCCGTCAAATCTTCCGCCATGCGTTTAGTTAATGTAGTAATTAAGGTTCTTTCCTGACGGTCAACGCGATCCTTTATTTCTCCTAATAAATCATCAATTTGTCCTTCCGTGGGACGCACAAATATTTCTGGATCAATTACTCCCGTCGGTCTAATTACTTGTTCAATAATATTATCTTCGGAAATTTCTAATTCCCAATTGCCTGGAGTTGCAGAAACGAAAATACATTGATTAACTTTTTGCCAAAATTCTTCAGCTTTTAAAGGACGGTTATCCGCCGCACTAGGAAGACGAAAACCATGATCAATTAATACTTTTTTTCTCGCTTGATCTCCGTTATACATTCCTCGAATTTGGGGAACGGTAACATGAGATTCATCTATGACTAATAACCAATCTTTAGGAAAATAATCAATTAAACATTCCGGTGGTTCTCCCGCTTGTCTACCTGCTAAATGACGAGAGTAATTTTCTACCCCGTTACAATATCCCACTTCTCTTAACATTTCCAAATCATAACGGGTACGTTGATCAATACGTTGTGCTTCAACTAATTTACCCATTGATTCTAACAATAATTGTTGCTGTTTTAATTCTGCCGCAATATCTTGACAAGCTAGTTCTACTCTCTCTGTAGGGGTAACAAAGTGACGCGCAGGGTAGATATTTACTGCTTCTAAACTGTTGAGAATTTCCCCAGATACAGGATCAACATATCTAATAGCGTCAATTTCGTCCCCAAAAAATTCTACTCGAATAATTCTATCTTCATAAGCAGGAGAAATTTCTAATACATCACCCCGAACTCGGAATTTTCCTCTCCCCATTTCTATATCATTACGACTATATTGAACTGCTGTTAAATCCCGTAAAACTTGACGCGGATCAATTTCCATTCCTAGTTGTAAACGAACTGCCGCTTTGAGATATTCCGCCGGCATTCCTAAACCATAAATGCAACTAATGGAAGCAACAACAATTACATCCCGACGTTCAAATAAGGAACGAGTAGCGGAATGTCGTAACATATCTATTTCTTCATTAATTGCTGATGTTTTTTCTATGTAAGTATCAGTAACCGGGATGTATGCTTCCGGTTGATAGTAATCGTAATAACTGACAAAATACTCAACTGCATTATGCGGAAAAAACTCCCGCAGTTCGTTACACAACTGGGCTGCTAAGGTCTTATTATGTGCTAATACTAGGGTCGGTTTGCCAACTTTTTCAATAACTGCGGCGATGGAAAAGGTCTTCCCTGTTCCCGTTGCACCGAGTAATGTTTGATAATGATTTCCTTTTTGAATACTAGCAGAAAGTTTAGCGATCGCTTGTGGTTGATCACCAGTAGGAATAAAAGGTGCTTGCAGATGAAAATTCATTATCTAGTTTTATCGTCACACCCAGCAATTCTACACAATTTCTTTTATATCTGGCGCGAAATTTTTTTTCGGGGTTTGGCTTGTAACATCGCCGGCGATGTGCTATATTGATATAATCGAGTGTCAATAAAATTTTTATAAAAAGACACACTCCCATTATGAAAATATCATGCCTGCCAGCACAAGTCAAGCCCCAAGACCTGAATTTATTTTTGCCGGCTCAAAAAAGCCGTACACAATTGATTTATTGTTAAAATCCTTGTAGTAAACGTTGAATAGAAATTTTAATTTCTGGAAATGCTAAGGGAGATATTTCACCGCAAGTAAAGGTTAATTCTCTAGAATAATTACCACTTATTGGTTCTCTAAAGACTTTTAATTGTTGATTTTTTAAGTCTACTACCCAATACTCATTAATTAATGCAGCAGCATAGGTTTTGCGTTTTATCTCTAAATCTTTACTTAGGGTAGTTTGAGAATATTCGATTAACCAAAATATATTTTCAGGGTAAGGATGATGACTGCGATAAACAGCCCGCAGTGGTTCAACTATTGCTAAATCTGGTTCTGGTTCTGAATTGCTATTAGGTATTGTAATAGGTTTTGCATCTCTTACTAGTGCTTTTGAACCGAGTAGTTCCCGCAAATATTCAGCAGAATCAGTATTAATTTGCGCGTGTTCTGGTCCTTCCGGCGCCATGTTGATAATTTCTCCATTTAGTAGTTCAACTTGACGACCAGTTAAAAGGCCAATTTCAATCATGCGATGATAGTCGTCTAAACTCCATTTAGCAATAGTCACTGTCATATTTAGTTTTCCTAAAGCTACGGTACGATTTTCATTTTAACTTGAATTTGATATGGCAACTGTGTATCTAATCCAAGTGCATACCCCTATAATAGTCGGTTTTAACCGAATTTAGCTATCCGACAAGGAATTTATTCTCTGGCTTCTGGCTTCTGACTGCGTTAAAATTTGTAATGAACCAAAGGCTGGTTGTGTATACCGCTATATATAAAGTGGAATGGGATGAGGGCGGATAGATAAAAATAGTATCAGAAGTGGTTAAAATAGAAAATAAACCTATTGTTGTTGGGAAATGATACCAGAATCAAATATTGAAGATGTGCAAGAACCTATTAGTAGCGCACCTCCAGAAGTAAAACAAATTATTGAGAAGGTATGGAAATTAGAAAAAAGTAGATTAGATAGAAAGAGTAAAGGACATATTAATGATGATATTCTAGCCATTGTCAAGGAAGCAGTGCAATGAAGCTAACTTCAATTAAATTATGTAATTTTCGTTCCTTTTATGGGAAGACACCAGAAATAAGTTTAGCTGGTGGAAATATTCGTAATACGACGATGATTTATGGTAGTAATGGTGCAGGAAAAACGAGTATTTTAAATGCCTTTACCTGGGTATTATATGAGAAATTTACTGCTGCATTTGCGTCTACAGAACAGTTAGTAAATAAAAGAGCGATCGCCGAATCTCAAGCAGGAGAACCTGTAGAATGTTCAGTAGAAATTGGTTGGGAACATGAAAATATTCGCTATCGTGCTAAACGTGCTTGTCGAGTTTATAAAAATCAAAGTGATTTAATAGAAACCGGGAAAACACAGCTAACAATGTGGTTAGGTGGAGACGATGGCCAATGGAAAATTCCTAATCAATTACCAGAGGAAATCATTACCCAAATTTTACCCGCAACTTTACATCAATACTTTTTCTTTGATGGTGAACGGATAGAGGAAATTGTCCGTTCTGATAATAAAGTAGAAATTTCGGAAGCAATTAGAACTTTTTTAGGTGTAGAAGTAATTGAACTTTCTATCAGACATTTAAAAGATGCTAAAAAATCCTTAGAAACTGAGTTAAAACATATTGGTGATGCAGAAACCAAACAATTATTAACTCAAAAAGAAAAACTAGAACTAGAGGTTGAAAATATCTATAAACGACAAAAGGAAATAAAGCAAGAGTTGGAATATCAACAGACATTTAAAAAAGAAGTTAGTAATAGACTAAGAGAATTAAGTGCTGTTAAAGAATTGCAGGAAAGAAAACAAAAATTAGAATCAGAAAGAAATAGCTTACGGGAAGAATTAAAGAAAGCTAAAGATAATTTAAAAAAAGTTATTTCATCACGGGGTTATACAGTCCTATTATCAGAAACTACTGCCAATTTTCGAGAAATCTTCACAAATTTGAAACAAAGTGGTCAATTAAAAGCAGGAATTTCACGGGAATTTGTTAATGATTTACTCAATAATGGACGCTGTATTTGTGGTGCAGATTTAAAAGAAGGAACTCATACTCATTTCCATGTCAAAAACTTAATGAAGAAAGTCGGTTCTTCCACAGTGGAAGAAACCGCTATTAGAATGAGCGCGCAAATTGATGAAATTGATAACCAAGCAAGTTCTTTTTGGGAAGAAACCAATAGAGAACAAGCACGAATTCAACAATTAAGAGAAAACTTAAATCAAGTTGAGTTAGAATTAGCAACTATTCAGGAACAACTACGCAAAGATCCTAATGAAGAAATTAGTAGTTTACAAAAACGTCTGGATGAAATTGAAGATAAAATTGACGAATTAAATCGAGAACAGGGTGCAAACCAACAAGAAATTTCCCATTTGAAAACAGATATTGAAGTTTTGATTAAACAAATATCTAAACAAAAACAAAATGAAGAAAAGCAATTACTAGCACAACGACGCATTAATGCTACTGAGGATGCAATTCAACGATTAACAGAAGTGAAAAATCGTCAAGAAAATCAGTTTCGTTTGCAATTAGAACAGCGAGTACAGGAAATTTTTGCTGATATATCTTTTACTCCTTATGTTCCCAAAATTAGCGAAAAATATGAATTAAGTTTAGTAGAAAATACGACGGGAATAGAAGCACCAGTCGCAGCTTCCACAGGAGAAAATCAAATTCTCAGTCTATCTTTTATCGCTAGTATCATTGATAAAGTCCGCGACTGGAGTGAGAAGAAAAAAATGATGATGCTTCCTGATAGTAGCACTTTTCCCATTGTGATGGATTCTCCTTTTGGCAGTTTAGATGCTAATTCCCGTCGTCATATTGCCAGAACTATTCCTAAATTAGCAAATCAGTTAATTGTCTTAGTCACTAAAACACAATGGAGAGTAGAAGTTGAAGAAGAAATTGCGGATAAAATTGGTAAGGAATATGTGTTAGTTTACTATTCTTCTAAACCGAATTGTGAACAGGATTTTATTGAATTGGGAGGTGAAAAATATGCTTTAATCAGACAAAGTTTAAATGGTTTTGAATATACAGAAATTATTGAAGTAGAAAGAGAGAGATAATATCGGGACTTAAACACTTTTGAGGAAGAAATAAGCCTCAAATCCTTCCGGGATAAGGGAAATACATTAAATACCCAAAAACGCCTGTAACCTAGATATAACAACAAACCAATCAAAACGAGGTAAAACCTTTTTGGAATACAAGTTTGAGGATATTTTAAAAGTGTTTTTTGCCTAAGTCCCGATATAACAATCCTAAATAAAATGTCAGCAGTTCTTTTCTTTTTCTTTCTCTGTGATCTCTGTGTCTCTGTGGTATGGCTAACGCCACGCTTCGCTATCGTTAAAAAATCCCCTTCAAAAATCAAATAGGAGTCCTATATCATGGTTGTTGCTAATTTACCGCAGCTAGTTTCAGATACCTGGGTAAAAGTTAGTTGGGATGAATTTAGTTATGGAAGTTGCTGTTTATTCTGTTAATGATGATTTGGGGTTTAAGCGGTTACTTTATGAAAGATTGGGAGTAAAAAAATATTGGATAAATAACCCCCAGACCTGTATGAATCAGTCTGAGGGTGAATTATAGATCACAAAGGTCTACTAAATTAAGGTATTAACCACAGAAGAAGGTGATACCCCATTTTGGGAATCATTATTGTTGAACTGCTGTGGTTGAATATCTTCCTGTACACCGCGAATTTTAATTAACTTAATCGCTCGACTGACGCTTTCTGGTAGAATTACCACCAGACTACCTTCAGGCGCTATGTCTAAGGCTTTGTTAATCGCGCTAGTTTCATCCAGGATTGATTCAAAGCGGTAATTAGGTTTGGCTTGGGTAATACCTTGAACAATTAAATCTGAAGCTGAACCACGAGGTCGGCCTCTGGTATCATCATCTTCTTTGACAATGATGTAATCAAAGATATCTGCCGATAATTTGCCCAAAGTGACAAAATCTTCATCACGGCGATCGCCTGGACCACCAACCACACCAATGCGTTGTCCCGTTGTCCAATTGCGGACAAAAGAACCCAAAGCCTCGTAACTGGCGGGGTTATGGGCATAATCTACCAAAGCATGATGTTTCCCCAAATTAAACAAATTCATCCGTCCTGGGGTTTGACTCACAGAAGCGCGGAAGCTTCTTAAACCAGCACGAATTTGATCAATGGTAACATCTTGGACAAAAGCAGCCAAACTTGCAGCTAAAGCATTAGCAATCATAAATGGCGCTCTTGCACCCATTGTTAAAGGGATATTTTCTGCTCTTTCAATTCGGTGTGTCCAGTCACCCTTCACAATGGACAGATGACCATGTTCATAAACTGCGGCCACTCCACCCTTTTGGATATGCTTCCGCACCAGTTCGGAATCAGGATTCATGGTGAAGTAGGCAATATTGGCCTTAGTTTTTTCTGCCATCGCTGCAACACGCTGATCGTCGGCATTGAGAACAGCATAACCATCAGGAAATACAGCTTCAGCAACTACACTTTTCAGATGAGCTAACTGCTCAATAGTATCTATATCCCCAATACCTAAATGATCAGCAGATACATTTAATACTACACCTACGTTAGCATTTTCAAAACCCAACCCGGAGCGCAGAATGCCACCACGAGCCGATTCTAATACCGCCACTTCTACAGTCGGATCTTGGAGGATGACATGGGCGCTTTGGGGACCTGTATTATCTCCTGATTCTACTAAGAAATCACCGATATATGTACCATCTGTAGTTGTATAGCCTACTACTTTACCTGTTTGCTTATAAATATGTGCTAAAAGGCGAGTAGTCGTAGTTTTACCATTTGTACCTGTAACAGTGAGAAGGGGAATACGACTGGATTGATCATGGGGGAACAGCATATCCATCACTGCCCCAGCGACGTTGCGGGATTTGCCAACACTAGGAGCAACGTGCATACGGAAACCAGGGGCGGCATTAACTTCGACAATTACCCCATCTAGTTCGCGCAGAGGACGACTAATATCTGAAGTGACAATATCTATACCAGCCACATCTAAGCCAATTATTCTGACTACCCGTTGAGCTAACCAAACATTTTCCGGGTGAATTTCATCCGTACGATCTACCGCACTACCACCTGTACTCAAATTTGCTGTGGCTCGCAGGTAACAAATATTACCTTTGGGTGGTACACTATTGACAGTGTATCCTTGTCTATCTAGTAATTGATAGCTGTTACGGTCTAGCTCAATCTTGGTTAAGACATTATCATGGCCTTCGCCGCGATTGGGGTCTTTGTTAGTTTCTTCAATAAGTTCAGCAATAGTAGATTTGCCATTACCAACCACATGGGCGGGAACTCGTTCTGCTACAGCTACAACTTTGCCATTAACTACTAATACCCGATGGTCACGACCTACATAATAGCGTTCGACAATGATGGATCGAGAAACCTGTCTAGCGATTTCATAAGCGGCTTCGGCCTCTCCCCAGGTGCGGATATCAATGGTGATCCCCCGTCCATGGTTGCCATCTAAAGGCTTAATCACGATGGGATAACCACCAACATATTCAACAGCTTCTTCCAAATCATCAAAGAAATTGATGACTGTACCTCTAGGAACTGGTACACCGTTGGCATCGAGAATACGTTTTGTGGCTTCTTTATCACAAGCTAGTTCTACACCGAGAATGCCTGTGTTGTTGGTCATCGTGGCTTGAATCCGTTTTTGATGGATACCATAGCCCAACTGAATCAAAAACCTAGCAGGTAAAGGCATCCAGGGAATACCTTTCTTTTCAGCTTCTTTGATAATGGCTTCTGTGGAAGGGCCAAGGGAAGCATCCCGCCAAAAATCCTTGAGGTCTTGGATATCTTGTTCTAATTCGGCTTTGGGGTAACGTCCACGGTCAATAATACTTTGACATAGCCGCACTGCGGCACGTCCCGCATAGCGACCTGCTTCTTCATTTAGGTACTCAATGACTACCTGGTAAATTCCAGGATTGACAGTTTCACGGGTGCGACCGAAACCTACGTGCATTCCAGCTAATTCCTGGAGTTCCAAGGCTACGTGTTCCACGATATGACCCATCATTGTGCCTTCTCGCACCCGCATTAGAAAACCACCACGACAGCCTGGGGAGCAATAGTGACCCTCTAAACTGGGCAATGCCTCTACTAATCCTTCATAAAAGCCAGGTATTTCATTGGAGGGCGTTTCGGCAAGATTTTCGAGATCGAGGCGCATGACTATCAGTTTATGTCGGCGAATGCTCCAATAGTTGGGGCCGCGTAAGGTCTGGATCTTGAGGATTCTCATGGGAATAGGTAGATGGAGATTCGGAACCAAATTTCTAGTTTCTGACTGGAATTGACCGCTTAACTGTTAAGTATTAACAGTTTTCTCTAGATAGATGTATCTAACAATTGGTAGACAGGGATAAATCAAAGTGCGGCCAAATTTCAGTTGTAACCTGAGATACTCTATACCGTCAGCTAGAGATCCGATGCACAGCAGGTAAAACAGTACGTTGGTAAAGATGGAAGCGATCTCCGTAACTGAGGATATGTAGTCTTAAATTATGTACGGTTAAGGGTTCGTTAGCACTAACATTAGGTTCGTTAGTATGGGTGAGTTCGGTGGGATCAACAATGGTGACACTGCCTTTACCCATGACTTGTAGCCAACCATCTCGTTCAAACACAGCACAGGTATCTTCGTCAATACCAATGCCCAGTCTATCAGGATGTGCGGCGATCGCACTGACAAGTCGCCCCATCCGATTCCGGTTATGAAAATGTTGGTCAACTACAACTTCAGGAATAAATCCCAAGCCAGTGGCCATGTCTACCAAGGAACGATTAGGTGTTTCTCCACTTCCGCCACCGGCGATCATGTGATGTCCCATAACAGCTGCTCCAGCACTTGTACCTGCTAAAGTCAGTTGTCCGGCTC
>OGVQ01000077.1_pt1 | contig 25553 bp, 28 predicted proteins | sample 1575801 | NCBI WGS metagenome assembly OGVQ01 (sample SAMN07581550, study PRJEB24739) | freshwater metagenome | place: Singapore | collected 2015-04 | reverse complement strand
TCTGCATTTCCTCATCTTTGATGAAGGTTTCGTTCGTGTCCTCATAAACCCAGTTATCCACAGCGCCCGCAGTCGCACTCCAACCTGTAGTATTCACCAACCGCTTAGAAAGTTCGCGCACACCTTCGTAACCGTGAGACAACATCCCCTCATACCATTTGGGGTTTAACAACTTCGTCCGCGCATCCAAACGCACAGTTTCAGATAAACTTCTTACCTGTGCATTCGCGGTAGTGGTATCTGCAATGTAAGACGCAGGTTTCTTGCCATCTGCACGCAGACTTGCAACTAATTTTGTGGGATCTGAATCAAAATAATGAGACACATCCGTTAAACTAATCTCGGAAGAATCAAGGTTTTGGAAAGTTGCATCAGCAGTTTTCAACGTTGTTTCAAAAATCTCCCTTGACTCATCCATAACCCCAGGATTATCAGAATTGAAAGAGAAAGATTTCCGTTTCAAATACATTTCCTGTAACTCAGCTTCACTATCCCAAGTGCTATTCTCTACCGCTAAGTTAATATTAGAAGAATAAGAACCAGAAGCATTAGAGAAAACGCGAGTTGCGGCTTGACGCAGATTGATACCCATGTCCTCCGCTTGTTTCAAAGCGTGCTTGCGGACAAAGTTCATTTCCAAGGGTTCATCAGCTTCAGCGGCCATTTTCACACCTTGGTCTAGCAAGTTCATTTGGTTAATGAACAAGTCGCGGAATACACCAGAACAGTTAATTACTACGTCAATTCTAGGACGACCCAACTCTTCTAAAGGTATCAATTCCAACTTATTAACCCGTCCCAAAGCATCGGGAACTGGACGCACTCCCACCATCCACATAATTTGGGCAAGGGATTCACCGTAGGTTTTGATGTTATCTGTACCCCAGAGGACACAGGCGATGGTTTCTGGCCAATTTCCATCATTTTCAGACTTGTTCCGTTCTAACAACCTATCAACGACGATTTTCGCAGATTGGACTGCGGCAGAAGTGGGGATAGATTGGGGATCTAAAGCATGAATATTTTTACCAGTGGGTAATACGTCAGGATTACGGATAGGATCACCACCGGGTCCGGGTAAAATATATTCACCGGCTAAACCTTGGAGAAGTCCACCCAGTTCGTTATCCGCACAAACTTGTTTTAAGCAAAATTCCAAATATTCAAACAGGGGTTTTAACGCAGAGGTGTCAACTTTGGTGTAACCTGATTGATGCAATGATTCTACCCAAGGTTCTTTTCTACCCATGTTGAAGAAGTTCAACTTAGAAACCGCTATCACTCTACCTTCTGCGTCAATTTGTTCTTGAACTAAAGCTGTGACAGCCGCACGGGTAGCGAGGGTGATATCTTGTAATAGTTGCACATCTGCCAAAATTCCGGCATCATTGTTTTTGTAGATATCCTCAATGCTGCGTCCCAGACTTTTGGCAATAATTCCCGGTAAACCTTGAATTTCTTCCTCTTGTCGGTCTAAACTGGCTATATTGACCAGAGTGGCGATCGCTTCTTCGGCAGTGGGAGGTTTACCAATTACGTGCAGTCCACAAGGTAACAACCGCGATTCAATCTCCATTAACCGACGATAAACGTTACCAACTATATTATCCCGTTCTTCCGAGGACATATCCTTAGAATCGGTTTCAGGAATGTGAATATCCTTGTCTAAGTTGACAATCCGGCATTTATCCATGATGGAATTGACAATGGAAACGCCCCGGCCTGTGTCTTTCAAAGTTTGGTAAGAAGCAATTAACTCGCTAAGTTCCTTCAAACCCTTGTATAAACCAGCATTTTCCGCAGGTGGTGTCAGGTAAGAAATTGTTTCTGCATAACTGCGACGTTTGGCAATTGTGGCTTCACTGGGGTTATTGGCTGCGTAATAATACAGGTTAGGAATTGAGCCAATTAGTTGATCTGGGTAACAATCACCAGACATTCCCATCTGCTTACCAGGCATGAATTCCAATGAGCCATGTGTCCCAAAGTGTAACACAGCATCAGCGCCCCAAATCCGTTCTAGATAGGTGTAGTAAGCTGCAAAACCATGATGGGGACTTGCGGAACGGGAGAATAACAACCGCATGGGGTCGCCTTCATAACCAAATGTTGGCTGCACACCAATGAAGACATTACCAAATTGTTTCCCGTAAATCAAGAGATTTTGTCCGTCGCTGTTGAGGTTTCCGGGAGGTGGTCCCCAGTTTTCTTCTAAACGTTGGGAGTAGGGTGTCAGTGCTTCATATTCTGGCACAGACATTTTGTAAGCAACGTTGAGTTCTGGACTGTTGTATTGTGCTTGTGCGTCGTGGATGACTTGTTCTAGCAACTCTTGGGGAGTTTCGGGAATGTCTTGTACATCGTAACCGTTGTTTTTCAGTCCTTTCATGACTTCATGGATAGAACCGAATACATCTAAATATGCGGCTGTACCCACATTACCTTTATCGGGAGGGAAGCTAAAAACAGTGATAGCAACTTTTTTGATTAATTTAGGTTTGCGGCGCAGAGTTGCCCATTTTAAGGCGCGTTGGGCAACAATTTCTACACGGTCTTGGAGGGCGATCGCTTTTCCAGTTGCCCCATCTTTACCCGATAAGATAATTGGCTCAATTGCCCCGTCTAATTCAGGTATAGCAATCTGTAAGGCCACTTGAATGGGATGTAACCCCAAATCGCTATCTAGCCACTCTTCGGTGGTTTGGAAGACCAAAGGCAAAGCCACCATGTAGGGACGATTTAACCGTTTTAAGGCTTCAATAGCTTTCGGATGATCTTGTCTAGCTGGTCCACCCACCAAAGCGAAACCAGTTAAAGAGACTACCGCATCAACCAATTGTAATTTAGTTGTAGGTTCATAGAAATAAGATTCTATTGGTTTAGAGAAATCCAAACCACCAGCAAACACAGGCAGAACTTTTGCCCCTAATGATTCTAATTCCTGGACAATTGCCACATAATGGGCATCATCGCCGGTAACTAGGTGAGTTCTTTGTAAAACCAAACCTACACATGGTGCAAGGGGGTCTTTGAGATTTCTAGAAATATCCCTGCGGACAGAATACCAGTTGAGATATTCTCGCACATCCTCAAACATAGTCGGCGCTAAAGGATGCCAAATTCCCATGTCAGGATAAACAACTGGTGCTTGATATTCAGCAGCAGCAAAGCTTTCTTTTTCTGCACCTTTTAATACGTATTTATCAGCCAGCATCAGTAAAAAGTTTTCCAGGTTTTCCGCTGAACCACCTAGCCAATACTGAAAACTGAGCATGAAGTTTCTCGCGTCTTGTGCTTTTTCCATGGGTAGGAATTTCAGCACTTGGGGAAGAGTCCGCAATAACTTCAACATTCCATCTTGGAAACCAGCGCCAGATTTTTCTTTGCGCTTTTTCATGAAGTTAGCAATCACGCTTTTGGATTGTCCTAACTGCGCCAAAGAGAAGCTACCCATTTTATTGAGGCGCATAACTTCAGGCATGGAGGGGAAGACAACAGACACATCGAGATGATCACGATGGGGTTCAACTGCGGCAACTACTTTCTGTGCTAAGTCTTCAATAAAAATCAGAGAAGCAATGAATATATTAGCACTGGCTATATCACGTTTCAACTCCTCATAGTTTTCAGAGTTGCGTAGTTCTTCAATCAAGTATCCACTGATTTCTATGGCTACGCTGGGATGATTAGCGTTAATTTCCCGTACCGCTTGTGATAATGCACTTTGGTATTGGGATTCTAGCACGACATAGACAACCTTGATTAACTTACGTCCCCGTAAATCGTCAGGTGCAATATGTCGAATAGTGGACTTGACTTGGGTAAACATTCAAATAAGCTCCTTTAAAGCGTGTTCTCATGAAGTTGCTCACGGCATAACCGTTTGTAACTTCAATTATTTTCGGCAATAAGAGTTTTTTAGCAGAAAACTCGGATTCTGTGGGGGTTTTGTCCTATATCTGACACAAAACGATATAGAAAACAACACATTTATTCATGAATCTTAACAAAGAATACAGGTTCTCTCACCTGGTTTTAAATTTTGTTTACAATAGCTAAATAATTTACTTAGTTATAAATTAACGGAATTATTCAGCAAATTTAACATTCTATAGTTATATTTGACACTAAAAACTCCAAAAATATGACAAAGTAAAGCTATTAATTGGTAACTAATAATATAGAATGGGATATGAGATAGTTAAATTTTCTCCGTAAACATTCAATGAGGATATGACAATGAATGCTTTAACTGTCAATTTTTTAATTGTTTAACAAGAATATCTCAAATGAATCGCCAAAATTTACTAGAATCAATAGCCACCACTATTAGCGATTATCGCTTCAGTGAAATTCCTCCTATGACCACTGATCACGTTGATAGGTGGGTATCCCAGTTTGATAATGATGAACAATTAATTATTCTCGCAGAAATGAATTATCTGCTGAGTAAGTATTATATATCTAAATCTCAAGCTGAATCTTTTCTAACTGAGATTTTCACATCTGAGATAATTTTTGGTAAAAATCCTTCAGGGGTAATTCCCTACTTCCAGTTCCTAGATATTCAGCGCAACGGAAGTAGTCAAAAAGATTTACTGAAATTAGCTAATGAAATTACGATGCGTGAATATGGAATTACCATTAATCAACCATCTTCACAACCTCTTGGTTATATATATTTAGATGATTGTCTATTTTCTGGAAGTACAGTTTACTATGATATTGAAAGATGGTTCAATCAAGCTATTCCTAATACAACTATTTATTTGATTTTTTTTAGGTCGTCATATTTCTGGTGTACGTTATTATATTGAACGGAAATTAATACCACTAGCGCAACGAAGATCGGTATCTGTCAAGACTGGATCTTTTTTAAAATTTGATAATAATATATCCAGAAATCAGGAAATATATGAATGCTTATGGTCAAAAGAAATTTTTGATGATGAGTTAGTAAATAATTTTGTTAAGATAGTTAATGAAAACTCTGCAAGAAGATCTGTTAATCCAAGATTATTTCGTCCCGATAGAGTACCTAACACAGAGACATTATTCTCTACTCCTGAAGCTAGGAATATTGTAGAATCAGCTTTTTTAAGAAAAGGAGCTTACATAGCGTCTTTACCAAAAAACCTTAGACCTTCTATGCGACCTATGGGTTATGAGTATTTAGAATCTCTTGGTTTTGGTTCAGTATTTATTACCTACAGAAATATTGCTAATAACTGTCCGTTGGTTCTTTGGTGGGGTGACACAACTTATTCTCCTAATCATCCTTTTAGTTCATGGTATCCTTTATTCCCTCGAAAAGTAAATAAATCAACAAATTATGTCATACCGTATTAACTGATTTTTAGAGGTAAAATCATGAAATCTTCCCAAATAAGAATATACAACAGAAATGAATGTATAACCTTTCATAAAACCAAGGAGGCATTTGGTGGATTATCAAATATGGCTGGAGGTTATAACTTAAAAGTTAATGGTGTCAATATACTCACATCAGAAGCATTATATCAGGCTTGCCGTTTTCCACATCTTCCCGAAGTGCAACAATTAATTATTGCTCAAAATAGTCCCATGACAGCTAAGATGAAAAGTAAACCTTATCGAGATCAATCTCGACAAGATTGGGATAAGGTAAGAGTTAATATCATGCGCTGGTGTTTACGAGTTAAGTTGGTACAAAATTGGGAAAAATTTGGACAATTATTATTACAAACCGGTGATAAACCTATAGTAGAAGATTCTAGTAAAGATGATTTTTGGGGTGCAATACCAACTGAAGATAATCAATTAGTTGGTGCAAATGTTTTAGGTCGTCTTTTAATGGAATTAAGAGAACATTTAAAACAAGGTGCTAATTTTTTAGAACTTGTCAAAATTCTAAATATCCCTAATTTTTATCTTTTTAATCAACCTATTGAAAATATTTTAGTAAATAAAAATGTAGTCAATTCATTCAATGTGCAAGAATCTAAATTAATTACTCTAGATTTGCCATTTATTGATGATCAAAATATTGAATATCAACAAGAAGACATTATGATTTCCCATAAACATGAAATTAATGGAGATATAGTAGAACATCAACAAGAACAATTCAATATTATTCAAGAAGAAATTAATGAAAATACTTTAACTATCAACACAGAAATAAATCAAAATTTGGATAAAGAAGATAAAGAGAAAGAAGATAATATTTTTGAAAATTGGGTATTACTTAAATTAGAGAAAATATTACAAACTCCCTTAGCTGTTGAAAATATTTTAGAGCATTCTAATTTTAAAACAGTTTATAAAAAACAGTTGCAAGATTGGCTAAAACTAGCGGTAGAATCAGGTAAAGTTATAAAATTAGAAAAACCAGTGAGATATATTTGGTATTCTACTTCTGAGTATAAATATGTTTCTCACAAACCTAGAGCAAATAAACCTAGAACCACTCAAAAAACATTGTCTCAGTCTGTAACGGAAAGCAAATTAAATGTCAATGAAGAAATTACACAACTTTCTTTAATCTAATGCGATCGCCATTTAAGAATACCTTGGGATAGCGATAGCGTAAGCGCTGCTGCAAGCAGTTCGCTTAAAATTAGGGTAGTTGTGAGCGATAGCGAAGCACTCCGCAGGGATCGCATTTATATCAATCATAATGATATTTACAGGAAATGATAATTAATAAATCTTCTTCAAGTTTATAAACCAACCTATGTTCATCGGTAATTCTCCTAGACCAGTAACCTTGTAATTCATATTTTAATGGTTCTGGTTTTCCTATACCTGAAAATGGTTCTCTTTGGATATCTTTAATGAGTGATAATATTTTTTTAAAGACTTTTTTATCCTCTGTTCCCCATTGTCCCAATTCTTCAAAAGCTTTTGGTTCAAATGCTACTTTTTTCATATTCATCTAAATCAACATAAATTAAATTTCCTTTTGCTACATTTTCTATGGCTTTTAGTAAATGCTTTTTATTAGGTTCCGACTTTAAAAGATAACTTGTTTCATCTTCAACAGTTTCTTGAACAACTAACACAATTACCTCTACAATTGTTCCCTCTGACAACTCAGTTGTAGGTAATTCAATCTTGCCATTTTTACCAACAGTTGCCTTTTGTTTAATTCCAGTAATCATAGTTTATATTGAGTTCCTTCTTTCTTCTTATCATAACATCTATACTTAAATAGATTCATTGGGAGTGCGATCGCCCAAAATTGGGGTAGTTATGAGCGATCGCTATTTAGGAATAAGTTGGGAGTGCGATCGCTGTTTTAAACTGTCCAATCTTCGAGTAATAATCCGGTCACCTTACCAAAATCTTGATGATTGCGAGTTAATAAAACCAATCCACGAAAGATGGCAATTGAAGCAATTCGCGCATCCATCTTGGCCAGTTGAATACGTTGTGATTGTAATTGATTAAGTGCCTGGGCTGCTCCCATGTCAAATGAGACTAAAGGTAATACCTTGAAATCGTTAAGGAGTAGTGTCATCATTTCATACCCTTTGACTACGTCATTAGAATTACGCGCACGATTAATATAAGCATGGCAACCCAACATCTGCTCGTGAAATGTCACTGTTGATACAGCAAAATCTGACAATGGATAGCGATTCATCCGCGTTGAAAGATTGCTGTAATCGTTTCCTGTTTGTCGTTGAAGAATGCTCAGGTGATCTGTATCTAATAAATATTTCATAATTCTTCTGGCGTTTCCAGAATGGATTCATCACCTTGACGAATTACTCTTCCATAAGCAAGCAGTTCTTCAAAAGCTGAGTCATTCTTAAAAGAACCTGTAATTTGTTCTAGCCAATTCATTGGTTGAGGAGCTACAATTTGCTTTTGTAACTGTGTAAGTGCAATTTCTACTGCTGAAAGCCGTTCTTCTATAGATGTATTGATTGTCATTTGAGTTTTCCGTTAATCATTCGTTTCTATCTGAAGCATAATGATTTCAAGAGGATTTGACAACCACTGCTGTTTGGGATGTTGGGGTGCGATAGCGAAGCGCGACCTAGGAATCGTCTAAAATTAGGGGGTTGTGTGCGATAGCGAAGCGCTGCTGCAAGCAGTTCGCTGTTTGGGGATGTTGGGAGTGCGATCGCCCAAAATTGGGGTAGTTATGAGCGATCGCTATTTAGGAATAAGTTGGGAGTGCGATCGTTTTATTTTTGTACTAATTTAAAAAATGTTTCTTTATCAATACCAATATCTTGAATCATCCCCATTAAAGTACCTGGTTTAATATCTTTTCCTGAATGAATTGGAACAACAACTCTTAAACCATCAGTATTCTTGTAAATAGCATGACTACCTTTTTGTCTATCAAAATAAAAACCCAATGTTTCGATAACCCTAATAAAATCTTTAGCTTTTATACTTGGTAAATTACTCATAATAAAATACTTAATGGCTTAACAATTAAATCCTCTTTAGGAACAGGTTGATTATCAGCTATTAAACTTTCAATATATAATTCAATAGCTTCTGTAATATTCTCAATTGTTTCTTCAAAAGAATCTCCTTGAGAATGACAACCTTTGAGAACAGGACAAAAGGCATGATAACCCCCATCTTGTTCCTTTTCCAGAAGTACAGTATAATTGTAAATTTGTTTACTTTTGTTTTCCATATATCTTTACGTTTTTTGAGTTAGTGATTTTTAGCTTTGATTTATTCCATGATAAACGGTTTGGGGAATTTAGGAGAAGTGCATTAGCGTAAGTGCTGCTGCAAGCAGTTCGTCTAAAATTGGGGTAATTGTGAGCGATAGCGAAGCGCACCGCAGGAATCGCTGTTTTGGGGGTTTGGAAGGTGCGATAGCGCAAGTGCCACCTAGTAGTCCCTGTTTGGTCATGAGTATTAAAAAATTAACTTATTGAACGATATAATATAAATAAGAATTAGATTTTTCCAACCCATAAACAGAGTAAACATCATGCAAGAACAATTAACCGACTATCAACAAGAACTAACAGAACGCATTTCTAATGTTGTAGATAAACTATTCCGTGGTAGTAGTTTCTACATGGTGAAATTAGATCAATATGAAATGACCCAAATGTTAATAGAATTATTTAGCAGATTTTCCCCAGAAGAAATGAGAGCAATTAAAGAACATGATTTAACCAGAAGGATTGATAAAATTCTTGTATTAGAAGCTGTTGCTGGGACATTAAACGATTTAACACCAGAAGAAATAGCGATTTTTGATGCAGCAGTAGCAGGAAAATAAAACCGTGAATTATTTACTAGATTCAAATATCGTTAGTTACATTTTAAAAAAGAATGCCATTGTAGATAATAAACTCCGAGAAGTCAATATTCAGGGAGGAATGGTATTTATTAGCTGCATTACTTATTATGAAATCAAGAGAGGACTTTTATATATTAATGCTGTCAAGCAATTGTCCGAATTTCATATCTTTTTTCAAAAATATCAAACATTATTTTTAGATGATTTAGACATTATTGAAAAATCCTGTGAAATTCATGCCAAATTAAAAGCTAAGGGTACTCCTATCCAAGATGTTGATATTTTAATAGCAGCTACAGCAATTGTCCGTGATTTAATTCTCGTTTCTAATGATTCTGATTTATTAAGAATTGAAGAACTTAAATTAGAAAATTGGTTATGATAAAACCGATACATCAGAATCAATGATTTATGATCGCTCCGCAGGAATCGTTTAAAATTGGGGTAGTTGTGAGCGATAGCGAAGCGCGACCTAGTAATCGCTTATGGGGTAGTTGCTATTAATTGGTAACTAATAATATAGAATAGGATATGAGATAGTTAAATTTTCTCCGTGAAAATTCAATGAGGATATGACAATGAATGCTTTAACTGTCAATTTGAAATCATTAATAGAAATGACTGATGAGCAGTTTTTTGAGCTATGTCAAAATAACCGAGAATTGAGATTTGAAAGAAATGCAAATGGGGAATTAATAATTATGCCACCAACGGGAGGAGAAACGGGAAATCGTAATGCGGGTATTACTGCTCAACTTTGGATTTGGAATGAGCAAAATAAGGAGGGTATAGTTTTTGATTCTTCTACTTGTTTTAAGTTACCAAATGGTGCAGATCGTTCTCCTGATGCTTCTTGGATCAAGTTAGAAAGATGGGATGCTTTAACTGATGAAGAAAAACAAAAGTTTCCTCCTATTTGTCCTGATTTTGTGATTGAGTTACTTTCTCCTAGTGATAGTTTGAAAACTGCACAGGAAAAGATGAAGGAATATATAGATAATGGTGTACGTTTGGGGATATTAATTAATCGGAAATCTCGTCAAGTGGAGATTTATAGACAAGGTAAGGAGGTTGAGGTTTTGGATTCTTCTGCTACGGTTTCGGGGGAAGATGTTTTAAAGGGTTTTGTTTTGAATTTGGGGATGATTTGGTAAAATAAGCTACTTTAAAGCGTGCTTTTATGAAGCTTGTCAGGACTAGTATGCCCGTTTGTAACTTCAATTATTTTCGGCAATAAGAGTTTTTTAGCAGAAAACTGGGATTCTGTGGGGGTTTTGTCCTATATCTGATATAGAAAATATGCTAGTGGTAAAAAAATAAGTAAATACTTCTGTATAATTAAGAGAATATTAAAAATGGTCGTCTCTTTAGCTTGGTGAGTGCCAAATGAGTGACCTCAAGAAAATAGATACCAATGCCTATGTGACAGTGCAGGGACAATATGCTGTAGTCAATGAAGGTGCAGGGTACGCAATTATCAACATTCAAACAAAGCAGATAGTTGCTCGTAATATTTCATCTTTCCTTGACTGTGTAAAAACGCTGGAATACATTGTGGGAAAGGGTGAATCCCAAGATCCAATTCAACATTCTACGTCTAACGAAAATCCACCTCAGATACAATTAACTAACTTTGGTGTTAAACCAGATGTACAACGACTTATTGAAATCTACGCTCCAGCCACAGTGAGAGTGGAGAAGAAGGTGCATTGGAACAGAAGCCGATACAAGTGCTACGATGTATCTGGTAACTGTCTTGGCCGGGTTAAAGGAAAACAAGGAGATCGTTGTTGGGAAGACAGAAGCGATAATAAACATTACTAAAAGAAGCTTTCCTCCCATTTGTCCTGATTTTGTAATTGAGTTACTTTCTCCTAACCCAAGTTGCTAGTTATCAAAAAACCCTTAAAATAAGTACAAAATAACCATAATTTGTACTTTATAATACTCTAAACATGAATTTTGTATCTGCTAGATACAATTATCAGCAGTAGCTAGCAATTTGCGTTCCCAGTGATAGTGTGAAGACTGCACAGGAAAAGATGAAGGAATATATAGATAATAGTGTACCTTTGGGTATATTAATTAATCGCAAATCTCGTCAAGTGGAGATTTATAGATCAAGTAAGGAGATTGAGGTTTTGGATTCTCCTGCCACGCTAAAAGAGGCGTTGGCACTTGACAATCAGGTGAACATTGATTCTTTAGTAGAAACAGCACTGCGCGAATATATTCAACGTCGTAAGCGGCTCAAAGTGTTAGACCTGTTTGGGACTATCGAATATGACGAAGGCTATAACTATAAGCAGCAACGTCATCAAGCATGAGCATTATTGTTGATACTTCCGTTTGGTCACTGGCTCTACGTCGGAAAACACCACCTGATTTTTCTGCAGCAGTCACAATATTGCAGAATTTAATCACTCATGACCAAGTGGCCTTAATAGGCGCAATTCGTCAAGAAATTCTTTCTGGAATCCGCAATTTTGAACAGTTTACCCGTCTGCGAGATTACCTCCGGGCTTTCCCAGATTTAGAACTCATGCCTGAAGACTACGAACTTGCTGCGGAGTTTTTTAATACCTGCCGGAGTAAGGGCATTCAGGGTTCAAATACTGATTTCTGATTGAGACAAATTCTAAAAAGTCACCACACTGCGAATGGATTCCCCTCTGTGCATTAAATCAAAAGCATCATTAATTTTTTCAATTGGCATTACATGAGTAATTAAATCATCAATATTAATCTTACCATCCATATACCAATCTACAATTTTCGGTACATCTGTCCGTCCTCTTGCACCACCAAAAGCTGAACCTTTCCAAACTCTTCCAGTTACTAATTGAAAAGGACGAGTGCTGATTTCCTGTCCTGCACCAGCAACACCAATAATGACACTTACACCCCAACCTTTATGACAACATTCCAATGCTTGACGCATGGTATTGACATTACCAATACATTCAAAAGAATAGTCAGCACCACCTTTAGTTAAATCTACTAAATAAGGTACTAAATCACCTGCAACTTCATGAGGATTGACAAAATGTGTCATGCCAAATTTTTCAGCTAATTCGCGTTTTTTAGGGTTAATATCTACCCCCACAATCATATTTGCACCGACCATTTTTGCCCCTTGGATGACATTTAAACCAATACCACCCAAGCCGAAAACAATCACATTTGCACCGGGTTCAACTTTAGCAGTATAAATAACCGCACCTATACCCGTTGTCACACCACAACCGATATAACAAACTTTATCAAAAGGGGCATCTTCCCGAATTTTAGCAACGGCGATTTCTGGTAATACCGTATAATTAGCGAAAGTGGATGTACCCATATAATGGTGAATCATGTCGCCACCGATACTAAATCGGCTAGTACCATCGGGCATTAAACCCCGTCCTTGTGTGCCGCGAATAGCTTGACAGAGATTGGTTTTGAAGCTGAGGCAATAATCACATTGACGGCATTCAGGTGTGTATAAAGGAATTACATGATCTCCCGGTTTGAGACTTTTGACATCAGCCCCCACTTCTACAACTATACCAGCCCCTTCATGGCCTAAAATTGCCGGGAACAAACCTTCAGGATCATTACCAGACAGGGTAAAAGCATCAGTATGACAAACTCCACTGGCTTTAATTTCAATTAATACTTCCTCTGCTTGTGGTGCTGCTAATTGTACGGTTTCAATAGTCAGGGGTGTACCTGCGGTGTAAGCTACTGCTGCTTTGACTTCCATTCAATTCTCCTTTCTTGATTGCTGCTGAGTGCATCGCTGGGCGACTTTTTGATATAATACTATCGCAAGAGAAATCCCCTACCTTCACAAGCTGGGGCTTTATTAACTACCAGATTTTGCTAAAATCGCATTCATTAGTTTAGATTGGTGAAAGGCAGTAGCTATTATAGGGAATTAGATTCTGACTCCTGAATTCTTTTGATGATAAACTTTTTCTTAGCTGCAACCACCCAATTACCTATCCACTTTGGCGATTAACTTAGTCTATAACAAACATGATAAAACCTGCCCTTACTAAAATTGGCGCTCAAATGTCCAACTTAACTGGCGTGAGAGCGATTATGAAAGATATTAACGAAACCCTCAGAGCTAGTAAGGGAAAGGAATTATATAATTTGAGTGCGGGTAATCCGTTGATTTTACCAGAGGTAGAAAAGTTATGGCGGGATTGCACAGCAGATTTATTAGCTAGTTCGCAATATGGTGAAGTTGTTTGTCGTTATGGTTCTAGTCAAGGTTATGCACCATTAATTGAGGCCATTGTTAAGGATTTTAACCAGCGTTATGGGTTAAGTTTAACTGACCGGAATATTTTAATTACTGCTGGTAGTCAAACTATATATTTTTATGCGGCTAATGCTTTTGGCGGATATACGCAAGATGGCAGTTTAAAAGAAATTGTGTTGCCTTTAAGTCCAGATTATACTGGTTATGGCGGTGTTTGTTTATATCCAGAGGCTTTAATTGCTTATAAACCCACCTTAGATATTGATACATCCGCGCACCGCTTTAAATATCGTCCTGATTTTAACCAACTTTCGATTACAGAAAATACTGGTTGTGTAATTTTCTCCCGTCCTTGTAATCCTACGGGTAATGTGTTAACTAATGATGAGGTGAACAAAATCACCGATTTAGCCGCACCCTATCACGTACCTGTCTTGATTGATTCAGCTTATGCGCCGCCTTTCCCAGCATTGAATTTTACAGAAATGACTCCGATGTTTGGGGAAAATATTCTCCATTGTATGAGTTTATCAAAAGCGGGATTACCTGGGGAACGGATTGGCGTAGCCATTGGTGATGAAAATCTGATTCAAGTTTTGGAATGTTTCCAAACCAATGTGGGAATTCATTCTTCTCGATATGGTCAAGCGATCGCCGCCAGAGCGATAGAATCAGGTACATTAGCAAATATTGCGGAAAATGTGATTCGTCCTTTCTACCAGAAAAAGTTTGATGTGTTAGAAAGTACATTGGAAGCAGCTATGCCTAAGAATATACCCTGGTTTTTACATCGCGGTGAAGGAGCGATTTTTGGCTGGTTGTGGTTGCAAGATTTACCCATGACAGACTGGGAATTTTACCAAGAATTAAAGAAAGTGGGTGTGATTGTTGTACCTGGTAGTAGTTTCTTCCCTGGTTTGAAAGAGGAGTGGGAACACAAACATCAATGTCTGCGAATTAGTTTAACTGGTAGTGATGAGGAAATTACTATCGGTATGCAGCGTTTAGCTAAAGTTGCTGAACAGGTTTATCAAAGTGCGGTTGTAAATGTGTAAGAAGGCAGGAGGCAGAAGGCAGGAGGCGGAAGGATTTAATGAACCACGAAGGCACGAAGAACACGAAGAAGAGGCAGGGAAATAACGTAGGGGCGGGGTCTCCCCGCCCTCTCCGCCTAGAGTCTCCTCCCAGTCCCCAGTCCCCAGTCCCCAATTTGGATGATTGGATAGAAATTGGTAAAATTGTTGCCCCGCAAGGTTTAACTGGGGAGTTGCGGGTTTATCCGAATACAGATTTTCCTGAACGCTTTGAAGAACCGGGAAAACGCTGGTTATTGCGTCCAGGGGAAACAGAACCGCAACCTGTAGAATTGTTATATGGGCGGTATATTGAGAATAAGAATCTCTATGTGATTAAATTGAAGGGAGTAAGCGATCGCCATCAAGCTGAAAATATGCGTGATTGTCGGTTGTTTGTGCCGATTAGCGATCGCCCAGAATTAGCAGAAGGTGAATTTCATGTGATAGATTTGCTAGGGTTGCCAGTCTTCATGCAATCATCTGGACAATTAGTAGGAACTGTGGTAGATATATTGCCTTCCGGTCATGATTTATTAGAAGTAAAATTAGATGCTACTTTTGCCGAAAATAAAGCTGGAAAAACAGTTTTAATTCCCTTTGTCATGGCCATTGTTCCAGTTGTAGATTTAGAAACTCGTCGAATTGAAATTACTCCTCCCCCTGGTTTATTATCAATTAATGATTAGATGTAGGGGTTTAGCATTACTAAACCCTATAAAACAACATTAAATTTCAATTCCCAAATAAAAAACATGACTAAAATTATTGTCACAGGGGTTGCTGGTTTTATTGGTTCTCATCTAGCTGAGACATTATTAAAACAAGGGCATGAAGTAATTGGTATTGATGAATTTAATGATTATTATGATCCTATTTTAAAACGGAAAAATATTGCTAATTTTCAAGATTCACCTAATTTTACTTTAGTAGAAGAGAATATTCAATCTTTAGATTGGCAAAAACTTCTCCTAGATGTAGAATTGATTTATCATCAAGCGGCACAAGCTGGCGTGAGAGCAAGTTGGGGTCAAGGTTTTCGAGCTTATACTGAACGAAATATTAACGCTACACAAGTTTTATTAGAAGCTGCCAAAGATGCTCAAAAGTTGCAAAGATTAGTATTTGCATCCACATCTAGTATTTATGGAGATGCGGAAACTTTACCGACAAATGAAGAAATTAAACCTTTACCCGTATCACCTTACGGTATTACTAAATTAGCTGCTGAACGCTTGGGTTTTTTATATCATAAAAACTTTGGTGTGCCATTTGTGGCTTTAAGATATTTTACAGTTTATGGTCCCAGACAACGGCCAGATATGGCATTTCATAAATTTTTTAAAGCCGTGTTAGCGGATGAAGCAATTCCCGTTTATGGTGATGGACAACAAACGAGGGATTTTACATTTGTGAGTGATGCAATTGCTGCTAATTTAGCTGCTGCTATTGTTCCAGAAGCAGTAGGCCAAATTTTCAATATTGGCGGTGGTAGTAGAGTAGTCTTAGCAGAAGTCTTAGATACAATGGCGGAGATAGTTGGTAAACCCATCAAACGCAAGCATATTGAAAAAGCCATGGGAGATGCACGTCATACTGCTGCTGACGTATCCAAAGCGCGGAAAATTCTCAATTATCAACCCCAAGTATCTTTACGAGATGGTTTAACCCAAGAATGGGAATGGGTGAAAACTTTATCTTAATAGAATAGAAATAATATCTCCAACTTCTTTAAGAAGTCGGGGATCTGATCCTGGCAAATATTTCAGATATAATATCATCTTCGGTTGAACACTTATCATATATGTTGAGGCTGGTAATTAATGGGTAATTGGTAATTGGGAAAAGGCAATACAATGATGAACTATATCCTAAGTGATTGGGCGGACATGATATAATGGGAAAATATAAATTACAAAAAATTCTAAAAATACTCACAACAGGGAGTTAGATTTATGGTAGCTACTCTAATTTCCAATATTTCAGAAATATCAAAAATAGCCTATTTCTTCCAAAAATATTCAATTAATTTTGCTCAGGTACTTACTTCAAATTCTATTCAATTCTACTAACTTCTAAAGGCAGGAAAATAGTCAAAACCTCCCCATTTTGAGGACGTTGACGGACAATCAATTTACCACCAATAGCTTGAAATAAATGCTTAGTTGCAGACATATTTAAACTAATAGTCCCCGTTTCTGGTTGGAACATTAATAATTGACCTAAAGATTTACGAATAGGTGGAGTGGCCGTATAGTTTTTATTTTCACAGTCAAACTGAGGTGTTAATTGCAATTTTAACTGATCACCAGCAGTCATAACTTGCACTTGAATACAACTACCAGGGGGCAAACTGCGGGTAAAATTTTCCATTAACCCCGTCAGTACCCGATCAAACATAGCAGGATTACTCACTACAGTAGGTAGTTGTTTAGGTAAAACCACATTTAAAGTTAAATTACGGCGAGTTGCTGCCTGTTGCCAACGCGGAATACTTTGCTGTAAAACCTCATCTAAACACATGGGTGTCAATTGGGAATTAGCAAATTTTGAAGGTTGTGATAAATTCTCTAATTCTGCTGCTTTAAATAATAACTCCATCCGATCAATTTGCTCAGTACATTCATGATCAATAACCTCTAAACGACTGATCACATTTACAGGTAAATCCTGACGCTTTAATAGTAACCTCGTCATCATCCGAATAGTTGTTAACGGCGTGCGAACTTCATGGGCAAAAGCTTGTAACAATTCCACATCAGGACGAGGCGCAGGTTTGGGTGGTGAAGTAGGGGCATGACATGGTACTGAATTATAAGTAACTGGATTACTTTCTGTAATAGTTAATTCTTGCAATAATAACTGACTAAATTGAATTATAATTTGGTAATCTGGCGCAACTAAAGGATAATTTTGGACTTGAATATCTAAATCAGCAAACAATTCTGGATTAGTCAAAACTATCCTAGCACCTAAAGCTTGCCAAGCTTGTTTGACTATCTCCGGTTCAAAGGAAAATAAAAACTCTTTTTTGCCATTTTGATTATCAGCCAAAACCAAAACTAATCTAAATTTATCTGTAAAAACTAAACAAAACTGTTCCGCACCGAGAGGATCAGCAGGTAATAAAGGTAAAATAGACTCTTGGCAAGTGGGACTATGGGGAGTAATGGTTTCTATATGATTGATATTTTGCGCCATTACTGAGGACATATCAAATGGCATCAATGCCAAAGGGTTAAAAGGTTTAGCTGTAAAAGTTACCCTTTGTAACTGTTGTGTTAGTTGTGGATGACTAAATAAAGGTGCAGGTGCAGCTAATACCAAACCTTGAATAGTATCAGGTGCATTCGTAGCTAAAGTTTTCCGCAGTAAATTTTCTGTAGCGGCCAAACTCACACGCCATTGCTGTTCTGCTTTTGCTGGAAAAGACTCAGCATGATGAGATTGACTTGCGGATAAAACTTCCTTGAGACTTGGTAAAATCCATTGGTACACAGGTTTTCACCTCTTGTTTGCCAGGGCAGCTAATGGTGGGTATAGTAGACATTGCACGCTATATGTATGAAATTATAGTCATTAGTGTGAAAGCAGAAAGTGGTATAACCGAACATTTAAGGTGCAATTTCCTCTCTAAGTCACATATTGTTAGGAATTAGCAGTTGAAGCCTCTCCCAGTCATCGAGTCAGAAGGAAGAAGAAAATTCCCCATTATCAATCCCAGAAAAGATGCGGCTGAGTCTCTATGATAGAGAATATAGAGATAGTGACTCTTTCCGAGAATCAAATCCTTAGTAGTCTATGGCCTTGGACACAATAGACATAGGAGTGAAAATTATCGTAGGGACAATTCATGAATTGTCCCTACAAGAGTTTGGTGGTTATGCACATTTAATTACCATCAGATGTCTAATAAATTGGCTCTTTTCAATAAAAGCGGTTTAATTTAGTTATGGGAAAGTTGTCATCCTCTCAGTTATCTAGGTGTTTGGTTTATGACTTTTGGGTGTAGCAATGGAATTATTCCTTTAAAGATTTTCTCTTGGGTATCACTCACAGTAAGATCCATCACTTCAAGTATTAAAGTTTGAAAATCAACATGAAAAAGTTAATTCCTTTTCTCGTTAGTGGCTTTTTGGTAGCTGGTATGGTTGGTTGTCAAGAAGCACCAAAAACAGGTTCAGAAACTACTGGTAGTAATAATGCAACCCCTATTGTACCAGCAAAACCAGCTTCTGATGCTACGCCAATTACAGCTAATACTGCAACTCCTATTGCAACTTCCAGCGCTAGTCCTACTGCAACATCTTCAGCTACAAAGGACTTAAAAACCGAAGTTATCAAAAAGCTGAAAACAGCTATACCTAGTAACAAATTGGAAGTAGTCAATAAAAATGGTGAGATCATCATTCAAGGAACAGCAACTTCTCAGGAAGAAATTACAAAAGCTGAAACTTTAGCCAAGGAAGTACCAGGTGTGAAAAGTGTCAAGGTAGAAGCTAAGGTCAAAAGTGAGAAAAAACCCTAGTTAATCTCTTTTATCCCATTTTAATCATCTATTTTTCAGATTGGTATAAATTGGGATTATAATATTGACAGGGCTTACTATATTGAGTAAGTCCTGTTTTTTGTTGTTATTTCTTAATTAAACCCGATAAAAAACTTTACAAACTCAAACTCCCAATTGAATTTGATCAGTTTCAGGACTTACGCAAAACATCACGAAAGTAGGGGTAATTCATGAATTACCCCCACCGAAGAATCAGGTTTTTGATTACTTCGTGTGTAAGTCCTAAGTTTGCAAAAAACATTGATTCTCGTGAATATTGTATCAGGCTGATATCAGTAAGTTAGTAATTTTATGCCACGCAAAGAACAGGGTTGGGTAACATTTCAAACATCTGAAGAAGAACGCAAAATTTTAGAAGAGTTTTGTGAAAACTCTCAACGAACTAAAACAGAGATTTTACGGGAATTAGTACGAGGCTTAAATAAATATTCATCACCACCAATATCATTATCAACTTCAGAAGCAAAAATCGAAACTCATGGGGAAGAATTGCCAATTATTAGTCCTAAAAAACCTTTAAAAGTGAGTTCGCGTAACATTCTCAAGGGAATTATAAAACGAATTACTACAGGAAGTGTCAATACCGAAGTAACTTTAGAAATCGTCCATAAAGTAGAGTTAACAGCAATGATTACTAGAGTTTCTGCCGAAGAATTAGAACTATTTGAAGGCACAGAAGCTTATGCCGTCATTAAATCAAATGATATTGTCATTGCTAAAGATTAAAAAGGTAAAAATTCATCTAAAGTGATAATATACCCGACTTCTTTATTTAATCGTGTCAACAAATTATGATTTTTTCTCAGAAGTCGGGGATCTGGGTATGAACGAGCGCTATAGCTGAATACTTACGATGATTTGATCTTAAGCTTCCACTTTTACACCTTTCCAGAAAGCAACATAACCTTCTATATTTTTGGCTTTTTCCTTCGTACTGGGATAGTACCATGCTGCATCTTTGTTAACTTGTCCATCAACTTCAATACTGTAGTAACTAGCGACTCCTTTCCAAGAACAAGTGCTGTGAGTGCTGCTATCTGTGAAGTATTGCTTGTTAATAGCGTCAGCAGGAAAGTAATGATTTCCTTCTACAACTACGGTGTTATCGCTTTCGGCTAAAACAGCACCATTCCAAATTGCTTTCATAATCTGAGTTTAAAAAAGTTAACAATCTATATTGTCACACTTTTGTGGTGTTTTATGGCGAGTGATGATAAAATAGGATTTACGCAACTGGCATATTGGTAGGGTCTGGTTCGACAAGCTCACCAACCACCTCAGACAGCATAAATTATGTAAATAACCAAATTGTTGATATCTGACGCACCTACAACAGATTTTTTAGTGTGGCACTTGCGTAATTCCTATAAAATTGATCTTAAGTATTCAGCTATAGCCATCGTTCATATCGAGATCCCCGACTTCTCAAATTAATTTATAATTTGTGAATAGAATAAATCAAAGCAGTTGGGGATCTTATCGTCCCCCCCCCTGAACTCTGACTTCAATTCAATATTTCTACAAGAGCTTTTTCAATTTCCTGACTGACTAATTTATTACCTAAGCTGTTAACATGAATATTATCTTGATAAAGACCTTTGGGGTTAGATTGAGATTGGAAAATAGGTAAAAAATCTATATAAGGAATTTGATTAACTTTAACAAAATCATTGAGACGCTGACGGGCTATAATTTCATAATCACGAGAACCAGGTTGACCAATTTCTCTTAATAGGGGGGCTATGGCGATAATTAATTGACAATTATTATTTTGAGTTAAAGTTTTAATATTAGCGATCGCTTCTAAAATAATTCCAACTCTATCACCTCCTTCATTATTTAAGGCTTGTAATTCAGGAATTGGTTTTTGCTTCATGACATAGCGTTGTAATACTTCCAGGATTGCTAAGGGTGGTTTACGATCTGGATAATTATTATCCCGTCCTACAGGTAAAGAAGTAGGTATAGTCCCAAATAAATCATCAGTATTAATTAGTAATACCACTACCTTAGCGTTAAAAGTGCCAAATTTTTGTAAATAGGCTAATTCATTGCGAGGATTCCAGGAATTGGCAGAAGCATTTAATACTTCTAATTGTTGGGTATGACTACTGGATATTAAAGAATTCATCAGCAAACTAGAAATAGTCTTATCCTGATCTGTCCACCACCCTCCATTAGCGATAGAATTTCCTAAAAGGAGAATCCGTAAAGTTGAACGAGATGGTACTTTTTGGATAGTTGCACTCCGCATGGAATATTGATTAATTTCAATACGATTTCCAAAGCGTTTGGTGCGTTGGTTCGGTGCTAATAAATAGCCAATTTGCTCATCCTTCATATAAATCAGGGGATTACCAAAACCAAACAGCGATCGCAATCCTAACTCCATGGCCACCAATAATCCCATCACCACAGCCAAAATAATGATGATTATTTGTTTCACTGACTAGCATCTCCAGAATACCACAGTATTAAATTACACGAAATTTACTCAATTACAACACCAACAATTGAAAATTTTCCCATAAATTCTCTCTTGTCTCTTCCCTGCTGAAAATTGTAATGAGAATTTAACACCATCTGGCAACAGAAAGACTAAAATCAGAACGGACAGATTAGCCCTGTAATTTAGGGAGGCTTAGAACACTATGTCCGATTTAAATCGCGGAATCATGAAATTTGAAGGTGCAGATTCACCTAAAGTTATTACGATATCCACTGTGGTACTTTTAGGATCAATCGCTGGATTAATCCTTTGGGCGCTTACTTCTGCCTATGCACTAGGCTAGATTCCTGGAATAATATTCAAAGACACTAGCAAAACTTTAATTGTTTTCTAGTGTCCTTTATAATAAGAGGCAGGAGACAGGAGTGAAGAAGTTTTGATGGATGTTACTTTTCTTCACATATTTTGGTTATCTCACGTCCACCTACTAAAATTATTGTTAATAACCAGGAAGTTTACTTAAATTTTAAATTTAAAGATTAGAGAATGATTAATTTTTTAGGTATCATCATTATTTTAATTGTTAGTCCCCTCATAGGCGCAATACCTATTATTGCCTGGATTACCTATGCCCTTAGTGGTAAGGATTTAGCCAAGATTGGCACGAGGAATATCAGTGTGGCGGCTGCATTTTATCACGGGGGTAAATTAACCGGAAATATTTGTGTAGTTTCTGAAGCCCTCAAAGGAATTGCCGTCGTCACCATTGCCCAATATTGTTGCCCTTCCCAACCAACCTGGGAAATTATCGCTTTAATAGCTTTAGTTGCTGGTAGATACGCTGCTACTAAAGGCTCAGGTATTACCAATGTATCCTGGGGACTGCTGGCACATGATCCATTGGTAGTGGCATTTGTGAGCACAATAGCAGCCATTGGCTTTCTGATTACCCGATCTAAAGAAACGGTTAAATTTGGGGTTTTGGTTCTATTTCCCTTATTTGTGGGAATTATCCATTCTCAGGATTTACTGAGAATTGTGGCTGCATTTGGGTTGTCTGGGTTAATTTATTGGATTTATAATCAAATTCCCGATGATCTGAATCTGCCAATTGAGGAAGCAGAATCAGAATCCCAACAGGTAATGCAATATCTCAATGATGAAGATCGGATCATTACCCTAGATGATGACTTAGACGGGGAAGTCGTGGGAAGTAAATCTGCGACATTATCCCAAATTAAACGTTGGGGTTATGCAGTTCCTAAAGGTTGGGTACTAGCACCAGAAGAAAATCCCAGACATTTAATTGAATTTTTGCAACCGTCACCCCTTTCACCTTTAGTAGTTCGTTCCTCCGCCATTGGGGAAGACTCCCAACAAGCCTCAGCCGCCGGGCAATATGAAACGATTTTAAACGTTACCAGTAAAGCAGAACTTACACAAGCGATCGCTCAAGTTCAAGCCTCCTATTATCATCCCAGCGCCGTGGAATATCGTCGCCATCGTCAATCAGAAGAGGCGGCTATGGGGGTACTGATTCAACAACAAGTCCAAAGCATCTTTTCGGGAGTGGCCTTTAGTCGAGATCCCATTACCCAACAAGGTGAAGCCGTAGTTATTGAAGCTGTAGAAGGTAGTCCCAGTCAACTTGTATCTGGTAAAGTCACACCAGAAGAATATCGAGTGGTGATTACAGGGGATGATCAATTATCTTGTCTGCAATTTGAAGGTAGTGGCAAAGTTCCTGAAGCCTTAATTAAACAAGTGGGATACCTAGCCCGCCGCCTGGAAAGACGTTATTTAGGCGTTCCCCAGGATATAGAATGGAGTTATGATGGTCAAAGTCTCTGGGTATTACAGGCCAGACCAATCACAACTTTATTACCACTATGGACAAGAAAAATTGCCGCCGAGGTCATTCCCGGAGTTATTCATCCCCTAACTTGGTCTGTCAATTCCCCTTTAACCTGTGGGGTGTGGGGGCAAATTTTTACCATAGTTTTAGGCGATCGCGCTAAAGGCTTAGACTTTTCTAAAACAGCAATACTCCACTACTCTAGAGCTTACTTTAATGCTTCCCTACTGGGAGAGATATTTTTAGAAATGGGATTACCGCCAGAAAGTCTGGAATTTCTCACTAGAGGTGCAAGCATGAGTAAACCTCCCCTAGATTCAACTTTGTCCAATCTCCCCGGACTGACAAAATTACTCAAACGGGAAATAGATTTAGAAAAAGACTTTAAATCCGATTATCGCCAACTCTTCATTCCTGGCTTAACAGAATTATCCAATGTCGTTATTGCAGAATTATCACTAGATCAGTTATTACACCGCGTAGATTTAATTCTCGATTTACTGCGTCGAGGTACTTATTACAGCATCTTAGCCCCCTTGAGTGCCGCCATCCGTCAATCAGTTTTGGGTGCGAAAGAAGAAGAAATTGATAATAGTGTCACTCCAGAGGTAGCATCACTCAGAGCCATGCGTCTTCTAGCTGCGGATGCTAGAAAAATCTTAATAGCTGGCAACTATGAGTATAAACCAGACGAAATATTTACACAATTAGCCGAAACACCGGAAGGACAAAGGATTTTATATGATTTTAATGAATTGCTTGAGGATTATGGTTATTTAAGCGAAGTAGCTACAGATATTTCCGTTCCCACCTGGAGAGAAAACCCCCAACCAGTCAAACAATTGTTTATCCAGTTGGTACAAATCAGACCAGATCGTAAATTAGAAGAGTCCCGTACCGAACAAACAAATGCTGTACAAAGACGAGTTGATCTTAAAGGTAGGGTGACAGAAGTTTACTCTCGGTTGTTGGCAGAATTACGATGGACATTCTTGGCCATAGAACAGATTTGGCTTCAGTCTAGAGTTTTATTGGAACTGGGAGATATTTTCTTTCTGGAATTAGAAGAAATTCGTAGTTTAGTGATCAATCCAGATGTAGGTTTAAGAAATCACTTATTAGAATTAATCGCCCACAGGCGATCGCAATATCTCCAAGATAGCCAAATTCAACAAGTTCCCGCCGTCGTTTACGGTTATAATCCCCCTCACCCCATCACCCCTGTAATTGACACCTCAGACAACATTTTATTAGGTATTCCCGCCAGTCAAGGACAAATTCAAGGCCGAGTGAAAGTATTACGCAGCTTACAAGAAGCCCATAATCTTGATAAAAATACCATCTTGGTCGTTCCCTACACAGATTCCGGTTGGGCCCCTGTCCTTGTCCAAGCTGGTGGGTTAATTGCTGAAGCTGGCGGTAAACTTTCCCACGGGGCAATTATCGCTCGTGAATACGGTATTCCCGCAGTCATGGACGTGCGTGGTGTAACATATCTCCTGCAAGATGGTCAACAAGTAAAAATTGATGGATATAAAGGGACGGTGGAAATACTGTAAAAGAAGGAAGAATCATGTAGAACTTGAAAAAGAGCTTGATTTTTGATGGTATAGCAACAGATATTTAACTTGCATAATAACTTTTAACTCTGCTCCCTGCGACGCACTGAGCGTAGTCGAAGTGTTCCCTGCTATATTAGGGATTGAAACTAACCCATCCTCACTCTTGGCAAAATCTCTATTGGAGATTGAAAACATAATGTTAAACATCACAAAGGACAAATTAAGCTTTTCTGGCAATAATGCTCTTAGTGAAAACGAAGTGATGAGAGAAATTGCTTATAGTATGGACTTATTAATTCCTGGATTATACTTATGGCTACCAGGAATACTTATGCGTATTGGCGGTGCTGTTCCTGATGATCAACCTTATAAATATCCGGGTAAGATTCACAGCAGAACGTTATTTAGCTGCTAAAGGAGGTAGTGCTAATTTTAATAAAGCTTTTTATTTGGCTACTAAAGCAGATACTTTTGTTTCTGAATTACGTAAATGGGTAAATCAATATCATGGAGAAACATTT
>OGVQ01000076.1_pt1 | contig 25711 bp, 23 predicted proteins | sample 1575801 | NCBI WGS metagenome assembly OGVQ01 (sample SAMN07581550, study PRJEB24739) | freshwater metagenome | place: Singapore | collected 2015-04 | reverse complement strand
TTTTTTTTTTCAAGCAGAAGACGGCATACGAGATGCGCGAGAGTGACTGGAGTTCAGACGTGTGCTCTTCCGATCTGTTTCCCAGTCACGATAAGTGTTCAAGGATTTTATTATGAAAAAACCACAAATCCAAACCCTATTTACTCAACGTTACAACCAAGTAAAATGGAAGCAATTTCTAGGAGAAACATTTGCTAATCCTCAATTATTATCAACTCCTAAAAACTTGCCAGATATTGATTATCATGTTGCTACTAACGCCCAGATATTAGGCTATATATTACTTAATGAAGATGGTATTGAGCGACAAATTGCAGTTTATGAAGTCACTCTAGCAGATGGAATTATTTTAGAACGTAACCGGGTAGGATTAAGAAATTTATTGCGTAAATATTGGAAAAATATTGATGCTGCTTTTATTGTTTATCATCATCCAGAAAGTGTAAATTGGCGGTTTACTTATATTTCTGAATTAACTGGTTATGGTGGAGATGGGGAATTTATAGAAATTAAAACCGAACCTAAACGCTATACCTATATATTAGGTGAGGGTGAAAGTACCAGAACTGCGGTAGAACGATTTGAACGTATTATTAATAAAGGTGATAAAGTTAGTTTAGATGATGTCAAAGAAGCGTTTTCTGTAGAGAAACTTTCTAAAACATTTTTTGATGAATATAAAAAGCATTATGATATTTTCTGTAAATACATGGTTTCCCAACCTGGTATTTATTACACTACTTTTAATGGTGATGAAAAAGCTATTCGTGATTTTAGTAAAAAATTATTAGGTAGAATTGTCTTTTTATATTTTATCCAGAAAAAAGGCTGGTTAGGTGTACCAGAAAATGAAAGTTGGGGAACAGGTGATCATCATTTTTTAACTCATCAATTTCAGAATTTTACCCATAAAGAACTTTTTTATCAAGATTTTTTATCTGTGCTATTTTTTGATACTTTAAACACAAAACGCCCTAATGATTTATTTATTAAAAATCCATCCTATAGAATACCCTATTTGAATGGTGGTTTATTTGAGGAAGATAATCTAAAACATCGCAGTTTAATTTTTGATAATCATTTATTTGCCAATCTGTTTAACTTTTTTGATCAGTATAATTTTACTATTTATGAAGATGATCCAAATGATCATACCATAGCTGTTGACCCGGAAATGTTAGGACATATTTTTGAGAATTTATTAGAAGATAATAAAGATAAGGGTGCATATTACACCCCTAAAGAAATTGTCCATTATATGTGTCAAGAAAGTTTGATTGAATATCTAACTACTTGGTTTGAAAATCACGGTTATCAAGTTATTACTGATGCAAGTTTAGCTAGATCTGCATCTAAACAAATCAATAGAAAACTAATTGAAAAGCTACTCAAAAAGAAATTAGATGAAGATGATCAAAAATTGATTAAAAACTATGCTGCTGAATTTAATCAAGCATTAGATAATGTCAAGATTTGTGATCCTGCCATTGGTTCGGGTGCTTTTCCTATGGGTTTGTTACAGGAAATATTTACCGCAAAACAAACTCTATATACTTTTGAATTTGGGAACACGACTAATTTTAATGCTTCGGATGTGAAGTTAAATATTATCCAAAATAGTATTTATGGGGTAGATATTGAACGGGGTGCGGTGGATATTGCTAGATTGCGTTTTTGGTTGAGTTTAATAGTAGATGAACCTGAACCGAAAGCATTACCCAATCTTGATTATAAAATTGTGGTGGGTAATAGTTTGGTGAGTAAGTTCGGTGATGATATTATTGATATTGACTGGGAAATGAAAGATGTTACACAAGGAAGTATTTTAGTTGATGTTTACCAACCTCAAGCAATTTTAAGGAAAATTAGTGATAAACAAAAAGAGTTTTTTAGTCCAGATAGCGATAAGAGAAAGTTAGCTGTTGATATCCGTAATTTGAAAATTGATTTGTTGATAAGTCAATTACAATTGATGATTAAAACTAAAGGTATGGAAGATAAACCCACTGGTAAGGGTAAAACTTTAACTAAGCAAACGGAAGTTTATTTACAAACTGTTGGTTGGAAACAAAATATTCAGAAACTTAAACAATTAAAAAATCATCCTGATGAGTCTCTTAATTTCTTTGATTGGAAGTTAGATTTTCCTGAAGTGATGAATCAGCAACTTGTGGAAAATGTGGGTTTTGATATTGTTATTGGTAATCCTCCTTATGTTCGCATTCAAGAATTAGATAAAAAAATATCTGCATATTTCAAAAATAAATATAATACTGCATTTAAAAATTATGATATTTATGTCTTATTTGTTGAAAAAGCAGTTAATAATTTAATGAAACTAAGTGGGCATATATGCCTTATTAATCCTACAAAGTTTATTAAAACCGACTATGGTACAAAGTTGAAAGAATTTATTTATCAAAATACATTGCTAGAAAAATTTATAGATTTAACTGATGTGGAAGTTTTTGATTCTGTAATTACATATACTGGAATTTTCTTGTTATCCAAAAATAAAAAGAGCTTTTTTAAATATGTTAAACTTGAATCTAACCAAACAAGTTATTTACAAAATCTATCTAAAATTGATTTGCATAATATTTCATACGATAAAATTGCAGATAAAACATGGTTACTAAGTTCTCAGAATTTGCAAATAATTTTTGATAAAATTAATTCTTTTACTCTATTATCAGAATTTTCAGATATATTTGTTGGATTACAAACAAGTGCTGATCCAGTTTATATATTAGAAATACAAGGAGATAAACTTTATTCAAAACAAACAGGTAAATTTTATCAATTCAATTATGACATTGTGAAACCTTTACTTAAAGGTGCTGAAATAAAACGTTATTCTACTCCAGATGTAAAATACAAAATTATCTTTCCCTATCAGGTTCATAATAACTCTGTGAATCTTTTATCTGAAGCAGAATTAACAAGTAAATATCCTTTGATTTGGGATTATTTTCTAGAATGTGAAGAAAAGTTGAAAGGTAGAGAGAATGGAAAAATGAATGTTTCTCAATGGTGGGCTTTTGGAAGAAATCAAAATTTGGGTTGTTTTTCACAGCCAAAAATAATCAATCAAGTATTAGCTAATCATTCTGCTTTAACACTAGACACTAATCAAGAATACTATTTTGTCGGTGGTGGTACTGCTGGGGGTTATGGAATTACTTTAAAAAAAGATTGTGAATTGAGTTATATGTATTTACTAGGTTTGCTTAATTCAACTCTGTTAGAAAAGTATTTACAATCATATTCAACTCCATTTAAAGGCGGATTTTTTGCTTATAATAGAGAAACAATGGGTAAACTTCCTATTGCTACTACTACTGAAAGAAAATGTAAAGTAGTAGAACCCATTGTGCATAATATCCTTACTCTCAAATCTCAAGGTAAAGACACCACCGCATTAGAACAACAAATAGACAATATGGTTTATAAACTTTATGAATTAACCTATGAAGAAGTAAAAATAATAGATCCTGAAAATACATTAACAGAAAAAGAATATGCAGACATAAAAATATAAAGTGTTTAGATCCCGGACTTCTTAAAGAAGTCCGGGATCTGAATGATCTGAATAAATATGCTATAATATTAGATCATCACAAATATTACTGGAGATAAAAATTATATGACTCTCACAATTAACAATTTAGAAAAAATAGCACAAATATTAAAAGATGATGATAAAGACTATCAAATAGAACTACAAGAAGGAAATATTTTAATTATGGGTCCATCGGATATAGAATCTAGTGAAATTGGTGCTGAATTGATTAGATTATTAGGTAATTGGATAAAACCTCGTAAATTAGGGCGAATATTTGACTCCAGTGGTGGGTTTATTATGCCAAATACTGATTTACGCGCTCCCGATGTATCATTTGTCGCCGCCGCAAGATTAAAACGGACAGTGAGAGATTTTGGTAATTTAGTTCCTGATTTAGTGGTAGAAATTAAATCAAAAACTGATAGAGTTGCTAAATTAGAAGATAAACTTAAATTATTTTTAGAATTAGGTGCAAAAGTAGGAATTTTAATCAATCCTGATGAATTAACTGTTACTGTTTATCGTCCTAATGGTAAAATTACATTATTAACAGCAGATGATAAATTAACCGTAACTGAATTATTTCCTGGTTGGGAAATTGCTATTTCTGAATTATGGCCTCCTGTGTTTGAATAGGTGTTTATATCCTCAATTTTTGATATTAAATCATAAATACACCACTTCCTATACTGAACAACGATAAGGAGATCCCCGACTTCTTAAAGAAGTCCGGGATCTGAATCTATTCAACAAGTGACAAACTTAGTTAAAATAATCAACTAACCCCAAAACAGAAACCAGCCGAAAACTCATGGCAGATCAAATGCAGTGGACAAATGCCCTATCAACCCGTTCTTCCTTAGAAGCGGCTATTAACGATGTCGTAGAACAAGCAGTGGCATCTTTAACAGCACCAGCACATTTAGGGCTAGTATTCATTTCTTCTGCATTTATGAGTGAATATCCCCGGCTGTTGCCTTTATTGGCGGAAAAACTTTCTGTACCTATATTAATTGGTTGTAGTGCCGGGGGTGTCATTGGCAGAAACGAGACAGGAAAAACCGAAGAAATAGAAGCAGAACCAGCCCTGAGTTTAACTTTAGCCCATCTTCCCGGTGTCGAAATTCAACCTTTTCATATTGTAGCGGAAGAGTTACCAGATTCAGATAGTTCCCCTACAGCTTGGATTGATTTAATCGGTGTACCACCCTCACCAGTACCGCAATTTATTCTATTATCTAGTCCTTTTGCCGGAGGAACTAATGATTTATTGCAGGGGTTAGATTTTGCCTATCCAGGTTCGGTGGTGGTGGGAGGACAGGCCAGCAGTGGCTTTATGAATGGTCGCGTTGGTTTATTTTGTAATGATACTTTATATCGGGAAGGGACTGTAGGCATAGCTTTAAGTGGCAATATCGTCCTAGATACAATTGTCGCCCAAGGGTGTCGCCCCATTGGTGAACCGTTGCAAGTCACCAAGGCGGAACGAAATATTATTTTAGAGTTAGATGAAAAAGTACCTTTGATGGTATTGCGAAGTTTAATTAATAGTTTAAGTGAAGAAGATCGAACTCTCGCACAACATTCTTTATTTGTCGGTTTAGCAATGGATGAATTTCGGCTAAATTTACATTCGGGAGATTTTTTAATTCGGAATATTTTGGGAGTAGATCCTAATGCTGGGGCGATCGCAATTGGCGATCGCATTCGTGCCGGACAAAGGTTACAATTTCATCTTAGAGATGCCGAAGCTTCCTCCCAAGATTTAGAAATTTTACTCCAAGAATATCAAAATGAAAACATAGGTGAACCTTCTCCCGTCGGGGCTTTAATGTTCACCTGTTTAGGCCGAGGAACAGGACTGTATGGCAAACCTAATTTTGATTCTCAACTATTTAGCCGTTACATTCATGACATCCCCATGGGTGGCTTTTTCTGCGGTGGTGAAATTGGTCCAGTTAGTGGCAGAACTTTCCTCCATGGTTATACTTCCGTCTTCGCTATTTGTCGTTCTGTTAGGGAATAGGGAATAGGGAATAGGGAATTGGGAATAGAGATTTTCTTGCCTCTTGCCTCTTACCTCTTGCCTCTTACCTTTTCCTACTTCCCAATTAACAACGTACTATGATTATCAATTAAAGCTGTATTCCCATCATTGACCGCACTATATTCTTCAATATAACGACGGACATTAATGGGGAAATGGGGATAATCTAACATAGCATCACCATCGGCAATAGTCGCCCAAAAGTCTCGTAAACCGGGGGCTAAGGTCTGTGCTTGTGCTAGTGGTAAACTTAAAGGGGGTAAGGTCAATAATTTAACTACAAATGGAAAAGAGCGATCGCCCATCCATTCCCGTGATAGAGTTTGTAAATTGGGAAAATCTGGTACTGAATTAACTCGATGAGAAACAACTTGTAACGATTCACTACCCAATTCATCCCGGTTAAATTCCAAGACCCGATAAGGATGAGGATAACTAACTAAAGAACCCGTGGTAATATCATAAATTCCCTCCGCACAAGCCACATCTTGAACGTGCAAATGTCCGGTAAAAACTAACTTTACCCCATACCGTTGTAATAATGCCCGCAGTTCTGAAGCATTTTCCAACATATAGCGATTTGCCATGGGATGACGGGATTGATTTGGTAAATGTTCAACCACATTATGATGAATCATCACTAAAACTAACTCATCCTTAATAGTGGCTAATTCCTGTTCTAACCATTGCAATTGTTGACTATCTAACCGTCCTATTTGCTGATCTTGATCATCAAATGAGTTAGAATTAAGACCAATTAACCTCACCCCTGGAAATATTTGCCGATTATAATAATGTTGTTGAGGATTTTCATAACCAAACTTTTGGTAAAAATAGGGAAAATCTGCAAAGCCAATGGATTGTTCATTACCCATCAAAACAGGTACATCATGATTACCAGGAACAACATAAGATGGAAAAGGTAACTGTGATAACCTGTTTTGTAACCAACTATGATTTGCTGCTTCACCATGTTGGGTTAAATCTCCAGGGATCAAGAGAAAATCTAAATCTAATTGGGTTAAATGTTCTAACACACTATCAAAAGCCGGAATACTCACTTCCACCAAATGAAAGCGACTAGGGTGATCCCAGATTGTTTCAGGAAGCGCAATGTGTAAGTCGCTAACAATGGCAAAACGAAAATTGAGTTTCATTGATTTTAAGAAAATGTTAAAAATAAAGTTGCAAAGATTCTTTTTCTCAAAGTATAACTCTTACTGTGTATGCCTGTGCAGGAATATTTAGACTTAATAATATTTGTATACATTTGTTTAAAATAGTTATTTTTTAGGAGCGTAAATTTTGTCACCTGTTCGAGTTCGTCAGCACGTAAACCCCCTGGCAAGTAAATTCCAAACCCCAACCGCTTCTCCAGAATGGGAAAATATTTATACACAACCAAACTTGCCTCTACATTTAGATATTGGTTGTGCCAGAGGTAGATTTGTCCTGAAAATGGCACAAATAGAACCAAATTGGAATTTTTTAGGGTTAGAAATTCGAGAACCCCTAGTAGTCGAAGCCAATAGAATCCGCGATGAAATGGGTTTAACTAATTTGCATTATGTATTTGCAAATGTGAATAATTCCCTCATTTCGTTATTATCAACTTTACCTCAAGATAGCTTACAAAAAGTTACAATTCAATTTCCTGATCCCTGGTTTAAAAATCGCCATGCGAAACGTCGGGTAGTCCAACCAGAATTAGTCACAGAATTAGCAAAATACTTAGCAGTAGGTGGTATTGTTTTTCTGCAATCTGATATAGAATTTGTAGCGGTGGAAATGGGCGATCGCTTTCATGAAAACCCCGCATTTGAAAAGCTAGGAACAACAACATGGTTAGCAGAAAACCCCCTGCCAGTTCCTACAGAAAGAGAACTCGCAACTCAGAAAAAAGGTGAACCAGTCTATCGGGCTTTATTTAGAAAAAAGTAATTCGTAATTTCCGACTCCCGACTCCCGCAAATTCGTAATTCGTCCAAAAAAAGCGCGAAAAGAGAGTATTGGGGGTTGACAACTGATTTTAAATTTGTTATGCTAAATTTGATAAGGAAGAACTATCTTAAAATAAATATGAATAACCGAATAGGGTTTTAGCACTGCTAAACCCTTATATTAGTTTGAACCAAAAGTTAAATTTTTAATTACCTAGTTCAGATAATACCATTTGGGGAATTAATAAATTATTTTCTAATTTGCCGATGCCTAAAAAATGGGTTTGTGTTTCATAAACTCGCACAAAGTTAGAATTAGACAGATCAAAAGGAATTTTTTGACCTTGACACCATTTTTTAGCGGATATTGGCGGTAAATCTATAACTGGGAGATGTTGTAATGGTGCATCTGGTGATATGGGTTGAAATATCCCGTTGTGAATTTGGGTTTCTAAATCTGCGAAAGTGAGACTGTCTGATATGTGAAAACCACTGCTTTTTGTGCGTTGGAGGGCGGCTAAAGTACCATTAGTATTTAATGCTATACCTAAATCACGGGCGATCGCTCGAATATATGTTCCCGCACCACAGGATATGGCCACATCTAATTCTGGGAAATCTCCACCTCTCCAGTCCAAAACTTGAATTTCCAAAACTTCGACTGTACGAACTGGAACTTCAACATTTTCTCCTTTCCTAGCTAAATCATACAAGCGTTTTCCCTCTACTTGAATGGCGCTATAACTGGGAGGAATTTGTTCAATTTTCCCAATAAATTGGGAAAGTGCAGTTTTGACAATTTCTATATCTAATCCCGGACAAGGTGTAGAGGTAATAATTTCACCTTGTAAATCATCTGTAGTTGTGCGTACACCTAAACGAATAGTAGCTTGATAAGCTTTTTCTCCTGGTAAATATTGTAATAATCTGGTGGCCTTACCGCAAGCTATGGGTAAGACTCCCGTTGCTGCGGGATCTAAAGTTCCTGCGTGGCCGACTCGTTTGATTTTCAGGAGTTTTCGGACTTTAGCTACACAGTCATGAGATGTCCAGTCAAATGGTTTGTTTAAATTCAGAAAACCTTGCACAATTTTAAATTTGATATTTGCAACTTTTGTATTTTTACATAAATTGTTATCTTGTTATGACTTACGCAAGATGTAACTGTAACCCTTATTCTTGCGTAGGGGTAATTCATGTAGCTTGCTTCCCGAAGGGTATTACCCCTACTTTCGTTACCTTTTGCGTCAGTCCTATTTGTAAAAAACAAGATTCTCCAGTTTTTAAAGAATTCGGCGATCTGATACCAATTTTTTATGAAGATGCACATAATCAGACCCCCCTGTAGTCCTCCTTTACTAAGCTACTGTGTACACACAAGTTCTATCTGTCTTCGTTTTATGATTATTTAGCCCCCTAGATCCCCCAAGTTTGGGGGACTTTGAAATTCTTAATTCCCCAGAATTAGGGGTTAGGGGGTATTAAAACCTGTACACGGTAGCCTTACTAAGGGGGGGTAAATTATATGCAACTTTACAAAGAAATGGTATGAATCATCAAGAAAATGTAAATAAATGCAGTAAAGAAACAGCGATACCCAGTAACCAAAATCCAAAATGGACTATGGTATGGGAAAGTTTTTTTTTACCGTGTTGCTTTCCTGGAGGCGTTCGCCTAAAATTGGAGCTAATTTGATCGGATCAAGGGACTGAACCAAATTTAAACCCAGAGACTGACTAGAAATACTTTTAGCATAAGCAGCATTAAGATAGGGAAGATATTCTGGTTTATTGGCTACATAGGTTTGAAAGAAAGGTAAACTTAAAGAATTAATATAATGATAAGCTTGGGAAGCATCACCTACCATATCTTTTGATAATGCCATTTGTCTACTGTCAGGATTGCTATTACCGATAGTAGAAAAATGAGTACCACCCATTAACATCACTAAATATTTTTCAGGATGGGTAATCCAAGAAAAAGGTAAAATTTGCTCATATAAAGCTGGTGCAACCGTATCTTCACTACTACCCACAATCATCACTGGAATCTGAATTTTACTTAATCCACCTTGCCCAAAAATAGCACTGGTGATGGGATTAACAGCGATCACACCTTTGATTCTCGGATCTTGTAAATTATCCCCTACTTGTGAGTGTTTTGATAATTCTAAGGCTCCACACTGCAATAATAAAGACATATTCCAGGTATTACGTAATTTTTCGCCATGACAGTCTTTTTCTAGTTGCTGAAAATTAATTTCTGCCCCACTTAAAGCTAATGCAGTATAACCTCCTAAAGATTGACCAAATACGCCCACTTGTTGTAAATTCAGACGACGTTGAAATTTGGGATCAGATTCTAATTGATCTAAAATATATTTGATATCTAAGGGTCTATCTATAAATTCCTTAGCTTCAGAAACTTGATTATTATTACCCTCAAGTAAAGATTGTAATTGTTGGGTATCGCTACCAGGATGATTAGGAATCACCACGGCAAAACCATGATTAGCAAGATGATTTGCTAAATAACGAAAGTTACTACTATCTAAACCTAAGCCATGGGAAATCATAATCACAGGTGCAGGTTTTTGGGTGTGGGGAATGTAGATATCTGTAGATAAATGGCGATGACGGATAGGGTCAAAGAATTTGAGTGTTTGTTTTTTGATAGATAAATTTGCTTGATTTGTGAATTTTGGTAATTGAGATAATTTGTCTGAAAAATTTATCTCAACTTCTAGATCAGATTGTTGTTTAATTGTAGTTATGGCTTCTTCAGTCGTGCTGATCATCTTCTCTAATTCCCTAGCAATTTGCATACCAGAAGCCACATCAATACTAATACTATTTTGAGGATATTTACGTAATAAAGTTAATAAATTTAATCCTTCTGGATCAGCAGCAGCAGTAATTAAAGCTGTCCGTAAAGCCTGGGATTTTGATTCTTGTGTATAGAAAGAGGTTTTAATTAATGCGGTTAATCTGTGTAAGATAAATTGACCTTGTTGAGTATCCAGAAATTGGGCAGCCACAGATGGGCTAATTTTTAGCGGTTGAATTAAAATTTTTCTAAATTCTTCTAACTGATTTGTGGGAATATATTGATAATAACCAGCTAAATCTGTATTAATTACACCATATTTAGCATAACTTTCCAAAACCCTAATCGGGATAGAAATTTCTAGTGCTGAATAGGAAGCATAAATTTTTTCCGCCGCCATTGCAGAGTTACTGATACCAAAAGTCGGTAACAGAATTGATAAAACTATTAATAGAGAATTTATTTTCAGGGTATTTTCCCAATTACCAAACATATTCATCGCTTAACTTTTGTAGTGATATGTTGAGCGAAGCTCAAATTTTGGTAGTTATGTTCACACTCTGGTTAACTTCTTAATTTTATTGATAATTCCTAGTAGTTCTGAGAAAATGATAATCAACTTATCAATTCTCTACATCAGTATTGATTATGTATTTTTCCTGATTAGTAAAATCTAAATTAGCCAGACTTCATCCAATCAGCATATTGTGTCATCTTTAAAAAGTGCTGATAGATAAATACTTACCTAAATTATGCTGATTAATAGAACTAATTAGCTTTGCCTAAAGCAATAGATATTGAACCACCCACAATTAAAAAAGCACCAATAATCCCTATTAAAGAAATATTTTCTGGAGGAATAAGATGGGGAAAAATTCCTGATATAATCCACACGGCAATTAAGGTAATAATTGGTGCTAAAGCTAATACAGCACTTACCTTTGATGCTGGCCAATGTTGTAAAGATTCCGCAAAAGCACCATAAGCAATGACTGTATTGAAAGCACAAAATAGCAAACTGGCAAAATGGAAACTGTCAATAGTAAAAATTGTCCTAATTGTTGCCAAAGGTGTAAATAATAAAGCACAGCCTCCGTAAATAATCAACATGATGTTTTCGGAGGTTAAAGATTGTAATAGTTGTTTTTGGGATAAGGCATAAATTGCCCACGATATTGAACCTAAAACAATTAAACCACTACCTAGTAAATACTGCCCTTGTGCTGTAATTAAATTATCTAATTGGGCATGAAAAAATAATGCAAAACCCAATGTTAGTACAGCTACACCTAGCCATTGAGATAATGTATAGCGCTCGCGAAAAATGACTAATCCGCCGCAGCTTAATAACACACCAGCTAGTTGAATTATAACTTCAGCATTAGCCGCAGCCGTCAATTTTAAACCTTGCATAAACAAAAAATAATTACTAGCCAAACCAAGGGTAGCAACTAGTAATAATTGCCAACTACTAGCACGTAATTGTGCCAATGTTGGTAATTTTTGCTGAAAAAACAAATAAATTGCCAGTAAAACAAAGGAGATAAAAAAGCGAAACCAAACAACAGTATAAACATCTAATGTTTGTAGTATAATTGTCAAAGCTAGGGGTAAAATTCCCCATAAAAAAACCGTTACTGATGATAAACCTAGCCCTAACTGCCAACGCCCGGAACTTTGATGCATTTTTAATAAAAACTAAAGGGAACAAATCATTGCTGCATAACGACTTACTAGGAATACTTAATGACTTCTGGCTGTTGGCTATAAGTCCGGGTAATATGAATAGGACTTACGCAACTACCACAAGTCAACAGTCATCACCTAAATATTTAATATTTGCGGGTTGGGAATGCCTGTTGATACAACAGTTGTGGAAGGAGTGGGCGGTTCTCCTAAAATGATTATGGAACAAGTTAGTTGTCTGGCTAATTGGGTGGTAATATCATAGGTAACTAATCCTTCCGATGTGGTGCGATTACGTATATATGGAAAAATGACTAAATCATACAGTCGAGAAGCTTGTAAAATAGCTAGGGCAGTATTTTCATGAATCATAATTTGTACTTCCGGTGGGTTGGAGAAATTTAATTGTGATAACCATTGGCAAAGATGCGATCGCCTGGTACTAATTTGATCAGTATTACTATTTGCCATTCTTCTGGCTTCATTAACACACACATTTAACAAAGTGACTTGAGCTTGATTGACATTGGCCAGCATTTGGGCAAATTTAACTACCTCTATACTGGGTTCTAGAAGGTTTTCAATGGGTACAAGAATACGTTGAATTCTTTTTGGCGATTCTAACAATCTCGCCACTATGACTGGACAATGGGCAGACCAGAGAACATTATCAATAACATTACCAAATAATCTCGCTCTTAAACCGTGGCGCCTACCCCAACCCATGATAATTAAATTAGCTTGTTGTTCCCGTGCGGCGCGACTAATGGCAGGTGCAAGAGCATCATCAATTCGTAATAATGGTTCTGCGGTTGCACCCAAAACTTGAGATTGCTTGATAGCTTTTCCAAGTAAACATTGACTATGTTGATAAGCTTTTTCTAGTCTCTCATTGTACATTTGGGTGGTAGCATGAACGATCGCTAAAGGGATAATTTTTCCCTGAGACTGACTGACTAATAAAGCGGCCATCTCCACCAAATACTGTTGAGTTTGGGGATTATAGACAGGAACAACAATCTTAAAATCTCCCAATTTTGAATGTTTTTCTCGCTCAGACAAATCAAGATTTACACCTTGATGAACTACAATAGAAGTCAATCTTCCTGCTAAACGTCGGGTTAAGCAAAGACCGAAAACAGATGTGATCAGAGTTAAAATAATAATATTACTAAACATAGCAGAGGAAAATAACCCAGCCCGATATCCCGTTAAAGTAATTGCTAATGTTATTCCTCCTAATGGGATAGACAATGACCATACAGCTAGGGTTTCTGACCATTGGTACTGATATAAAAATTTCATGAATAAGGCGACAATTAATTTAGAAGCGATCGCCTCCAAAAATATCAATCCTAATAATTCAAGATTTTTGTGTTCCAGTAACGCAGATATATCCAACATTCCCCCTAAATTCACAAAGAAAATGGGAATAAATAGCACACTACCAATAAATACCAATTTTTCTTTTACAGGCCCGGCTTTCACTACATCATTAACTGCTAAACCTGCTAAAAATACACCGAGAATTTTTTCTATTCCCATCAATTGGGCAACTATACCAGAGACAAATACAGCCAGTAGGACAAACAAAAACTGATAATTTTCTTTTTCTCCTACCCTGTGAAAAAATTCCTTACCTAACCAATCTATACCAACTAAAATTACCATCATATACATGATGATCCGTAGCAATATAGTCATTAGTTGAACGGAATTCATCACCTGACTAGAAAAATTAACTGTACCTAAAGATAAAATTAGCAATACAGCTATGTTGGTAACTAAAGTAGCTGCCATTGTCACATTGACAGATGAATTATTAATTACCCCCAAGCGGCTGATCATGGGATATGCTAAAGGACTATAGGCAGCAAGTAACGCCCCAACTAATACAGAATAATGTCCAGACCAACCAAAAATTTCGCCCCAGAATATTCCTAAACACAGAAATAAACTGATAGTTAAACCACTAAAAATCAAAGCTGGAATTTTCTGATGTTGGAAAACCGAGAAATCAAACTCCAGTCCTGCAATAAACATTAAATAAGCTAGACCAATCTCTGCACCAAGATTAATCATTGGTAATGAGGACGGTAATAAATGCCACCCCCATGAACCAAGGATGACTCCAGCCCCAACCAAGCCCACAAATCCCGGCAATCTCAGCCTTTCAAAGAGAATCGGTACAACTAAAATCACTAATAGTAAAATAGCCAAGGTAATAATTGATTCTAGAAAGATAGTTTTTTAAAAATAAAACTCCTGTGGGGTGGGCAGGATGCCCGCCATCATCTTACATACTATTTTATCACCAAAGCCGCCCTACAAGGACGGGGAACTTTAAACCCATGTTTCGGTAGTAGGACTTAGGCAAGATATACAGCAGAATTCAGGAGTTAGAAGTAAAACTAGCTTTGTGTATAGGTTTCAATTTAGATTCTGTACCTCATGGATCTGCAATCTCCTGTAACTGAAACTCTGATGATTTCGTAGGGGTAATTCATGAATTACCCTCACTTTCGTTCTGTTTTGCGTAAGTTATGGGTACTTACTTCTTAATGGTTCATTTTTTTGGTGTAGGTGTGGCTGTAGGTGTGGCTGTAGGTGTGGCTGTAGGTTTAGCTGTAGGTTTAGCCGTCGGTTTTGTGGTTGGTGTAGCTGTAGGTTTAGGACTAGGCTTAGTTACTGGTTTAGTAATGATGTTTTTAACTTCTTCATTTAGTTTTTGACGAAGTTTTAAGTCAGCAATACCAGTTTCTGGTATTTGATGTTTTTTCTGATACTCCTTAACTACCTCTTCCATCCGGGAACTGTAAAATTGATCGCCGGGAAGTGCTGGCTTTGGCTTGAGTGCAGTATTCAAATTACCTTGCAGAATTTGCACAATCATCGCAGCGTGTTCTTGAGTTTTTGGACCAGCTTTGCCATCTACTTTGAGTTTGTAACCTGTTTGAAATTCAGTAATTGCCTTTTTAGCTTCCTCATCGGTGAGAGGATCTTTTGTCACCTTAATGGTATAGCCTAAACCCCGCAATACAGAACGAAATTCCTCAGGCTTATAGTTACGCTGACGGGCAGCAAAACCTATATCGGAACTGACTACACTCGCTGCGACTAAACAAGTTAAAGCGATACTGACTTTAGACTTATCGAAACTACACCACATCATAGAAACTCCCATTGATCAAAATTCAGCAACATAACAGAATCATAATAGGATTTATGCCTGTTTCACCGAGAATTTTAGATTTTAGATGTAACTGCCCAGCAAAATACAATTAATTATTCGATTGCGTAGTATTACGTAGAAAATTCCAGAATGTATAAGAGAACAGAACGCATATAAATAAAAATAATAGCATCGAAAACATTGACAATTATGAGCTATTTTAGGTTTTCCAGAACCTATAAGGAAATTTCATGGTTAATTAGTTAAATTCGGTACAATCTCGGTTTAATATTGGATGGCTAATTGTATATTTTAATTCTAAAAGTGTTGTTTAATCAAATACGAAGCGCACTTAATATAAGTTAACCAAAAACATCATTCAAAAATCAGGTTTTGCCAATTTCTGACTCAAAATTCAGGAAACTGATCTTAGCGCTGTTAAAAAGCAATTACAAACCCAACCTACCTATTGAAAATTCACAATCTTATGTCTACAACCACTACCACCGAGATAAAACACGAAATTTCACAGTTATTGCGGGATTACCAGCTATCCCGGTCTGAAAAAATTCGTAATCAACTGGTACAACTAAATTTTGGTTTGGTGAGAAAGGAAGCTCACTATTGGATTCATCAATGCCATGAAAGCTATGAGGATCTACTTCAAATAGGTTGTATGGGTTTAATTAGGTCCATTGAGAAGTTTGAACTATCCAAAGGAAATGCTTTTAGTTCCTATGCGATGCCCTATATTCGTGGTGAGATTCAACACTATTTGCGAGATAAAGGTGTAACCGTCAGAATACCCAGACGTTGGTTAGCTCTGCAACAACAAGCTGTAGGCATTTCCCGTTCCCTCCGCGAGCAATATAATCGCCAACCTACAGATAGAGAATTAGCTGCTGGATTGGAAATTTCTCTGAGTGAATGGCAAGAAATTAAATTAGCATGGATTAACCGCGCCCCTTTGAGTCTAGATGTACCCATCCAAGACGGAGAAGAAGGTGCTACTTGTTTAGCTGAATTAGTTCCAGATCAGAACTATCGTAGTTTCCAACTAGCACAAGAAGACCAAATTCGCTTGCAACAAGCTTTAGTTCAACTAGAACAAAGAACTCGTGAAGTTGTAGAGTGCGTATTTTTGCAAGATTTAACCCAAAAACAAGTCGCAGAACATTTAGGAATTAGTGTGGTGACAGTTTCCAGACGAGTAAAAAAGGGATTGGATTTGTTAAAAAATATCATGAGCGTATCGGAAGATTAGTATTAATATTTTAGGTTGCCAGTATTAAACTTCCGAAATATCAAAATTTAGGTTATAAAGAGAACAGACTAAGCCTGTGATTTCAAACATGGCGCTGTCAACAACCGTACTTTTATAAACAAGCTTTCCTATAGCTTTTGAGAGCAGCTAATGGGTAAAAATTTACATATTACAGCCGGAGCTATTTTAACAACTTTGGTAATCACTGGATGTACATCCGGTGAATCGCCAACAGCTAGTAATACTGCTAGTCCTGCTACAACTCCTAGTTTGCAACCAACACCCCAGCAGACAGGAAAGCCACAATCTTTTAATGATCCTGTAGTATCTGCTACACCAGCACCACAACCTCTTGTGGCTGGTTTGATTCAACCAACTAACAGCCAAGAGCGTTTAATTGTGCTTCAAAAAGGGCGCACAGATCCCTTTGGACAACTTATTGAACCAATGGGACAAACAAATACTAAACAACCCTTGGACAAAATCAAAGTTCCTCAATTGCCTCCCTTACCTATTACACTCCAACCGCAGGTAAAAGGTCACCGGGGGATTAAACCATCAGCAAATCCATTACCAAAAAAAACACTTCAAATAGCAAAAGTACCCAAAATACAGTCTGTAGTACCCAAGGTTTTACCGCAAACTCTTTCCTCTCCCAAACTGAAAAACGTATTACCACCTCCACCCCAACCAGAAACAGCTAAAGCTGTGATTGTCAGTGGGGTTGTTTTAATTGGTAAAGTCCCCCAGGCAATTATCAAAGTCCCAGAAGAATCAACTAGCAGATATGTACAGCCAGGACAAAGATTGGTGAATGGGGTTTTAGTCAAAAGAATTGAAATGACTCAAAGTGGTAATCCTACAGTCATTTTGGAACAATACGGAATTGAAGTCGCTAAACAAGTAGGAGAACAACCTGCTACTAAAGAAGGCCAACCATCAGCTACACTTTCGGTAAATGAAACTAATTCTATGGGAGCTTCATAGACATGGAGACTCAGAAGCAAATAGAATTTCCTAGTGTGCCTTTGGCTGTATATCGAGAGATAGCAGCACATCTACGTCAGTTGTTAGGGGTAGAAGTGGGATTAATACCCCAAACATCCTCAGAATTTGATTACAACCAAAGCCAAATTGCTGGCTTATGGATTTCTTGGCAATCTCATCCTGACGAGGAAACCAGGGAAAGGTTTAACCAGATAGTTGCTTATTATCGAAACCGTCATGGTCTGGGATAATTTTACCCCCCTGGTAAACCTCTCCCTAACCCTCTCCTAAGAGGAGAGGGAAAAGGAATAACATTTAATACTGGAGAGGCTTAAAATCCTAATTTTTTATTGGTAATGAGAGGTTAAAATGCCCCTCTCCGCGTCGGAGAGAGGTTGGGGTGAGGTTCATCGAACTCAGGTTAAAATATATATTTAATGCGACATTTGCGTAAATCCTATAGCTGCTATTTGGTTTAAGCGTTACTAATAATGAAAAACTGGCAATTTCTGATACAGAAACAGGGAGATCATACTTGGCGAACTTTAGAGTCGTCAAATTTAAAACTTTTTGCGGGTAATTATCGAGTTTTGGCTCGGTCTGATCTAAGTAATACGGACGTAGAAGTACGAGTTACTCATGTATCTACCCAGGAAATTCCGCCTAAAGGACGCATTCTCAAACGACTACGTCGCACTAATGCGGAGGGATTGATGGCGGTAATTCCTTTTACCCATTTTAAACCAGGGATTTGGGAGTTACGATGTTCTGGAGATGTCATGTCAGATATGCTGGGTCAATCTTGGCAACATACTCTAACTATCGAAGTATTACCCCCGGAAACTACTCCACAGCCACTAAATAAAGTCAGTGAACCATCTGATCTGCCGTCACAGATTGATACTGAGGTCGCTATAGTGATGAATCATGGGACTCCCATCTGGCTGAAGGGAGAAACAACAGAGCAGATTTTAGAAAACTTATTAGATTTAGCGTTACCTAAGGATGAACCCTTAATAGACGAGGAAACCATTGAGAATGCGCCTACCTTACCGCCACCTCTCCCGCTGAATTTAAGTTTAGAGGAAGATACTTATGTGGCTCGGTGGGGAGAAAATTTAAGTATTCATGGCTATGTAGAAACAAATGAAATCGAAAATCTGGATCATGAAAAATTTTCTCTGGAGGCTATCAGTCACTTAGGAATAGAAATTTCTTTGCGATCGCCTTTAGAGTCAAAAATCCTTAAAAAAATCCAGCATCCCTTAAAAAAGGACAGTTTACCTTTGCCCTTTAGCAGCCTAATTGATATTCCTTCTGAGTGTGAATCTAAGTTACTTTTAGCAGATATTAACTTATACGGTAAATTAGTTGATGTTGGTCAAGTGATACTGTTAGCTAGTCATACCTTCACAATTACAGCAGATGTCACTGAATTATTAGCCATACAAACTTCCTCATCAGATTCTCATCGCTTTGGACAAGAAACTAAGCCACCAAAGCCACCAAAACCGGCAGTTAATGTGGGATTAGAACTTTTTAATTTAGCTAAAACTCCTAAACTCGCTCAATTTCATATTCTCAAACCATCATTAAATCAACCTTTACCGCCTCAAATTAAACCCCAACCAACCTGGGAACGTATTTCCCCACAACTGCCAATTTTACCCAACCACGCCTCAAATTCTGATTCAGCAAGAATTGGGGCAGATAGAATCTCAGCTACTCCACCCATTGATTTGAAAAAACTTGTAATTAAACCGATTAACAAAACTTTTCCCTATTTAAAAAGGTTAAAAGCGACAATAGTTCAGGAGGAAATAGTTAATCACAATTTAGATCGTCAAAACTTACCAGTTTTAGCCCAATCTCCAGAGTTACCCAGTTTAGTTCCCTTATCAGCAACAACACCAGAATTACCCATAGATCAAGATCATCCCCAAGAAATTTATAATTCCCCCATAGCTGAAACAACCTATGCAGAATTAATAGCAGAGATTGTGGCAGGTGTAACTCAAATTGAACCATTGGTGGTAGTTAATACTGAGGAAAATGTTCCATCTGTAATGAACGAAGTCTTGGACATGGTTAAAACTCAGGAAATTGTACCTATTCTCATCAATGAAGTATTAGAGACAGTTGAAACTGAAACTAACTCTCCTCTTGTGCAAAAATGGACGGAAATTCAAGGACATGTGTTTAGTCCAGATGTTACTCCAACATCTTCAGACCAGGATATACAAGAAAATGATCCGTTTGGAGATGGCCACATAGATAGGGAGCAAAATTTTGCCGATGAGGATATTCCGCTAAAAGTTGATGAATTGGAAATAGTAAATTCACCCTATCCCATTGAACCTCTGTGGATATCTCAAGAAATTGTTATAGATGATCTAGTGATGGAATTGAATACCCATGATATCAGTGATCAACCTGTAGAAAATACACCTTTATCTGAAGATGAAACTCCGGCTGATGTGGCTGCGATGATGATTGATTCTTTGCCAAGTCCCCAATTGTTTTTACCAGATGGTGAACTTGTGGCAGGTACCTCTGTAGCTGTCCGTTTGGAATTACCGGAAGTTTTATCTTCTGTGGCGGTGAAATTATGGGTTGAAGATTACCAAACCCGCAGTTTACTAGATGGTCCCCATGTTCTGTCTGATTTGCATTCTAATGCCTGGGGAGGATGGGAAACGACCATTTCTTTAAAAATTCCCTTTGGCTGCTTAGAAATCCGTTTGGCAGCGATTACAATAAATCAGTCTACCCAGCAGGAAAGCAATAGAGTTGCAGTCATCAAAACAGTCTTTCCCCCTGATTTACCGACTATAGAACTGGATGACATTTTGGCAATTTGATAAGCTGTGTTAAAAATCTTAAGAATTTACCCAATTGGGTAGAATTTTGCAGTAAGCTCCTAAATGAATTGTAGTAAGACTTTACAGGACTTATCTTATGTCAGGTTCATTTTTGCCTACTGTTTTCGCTTACTCTTCCTTTTTGCCTTCTATCTTTGTTCCTCTGACTGGTTTGGTTTTACCAGCCGTAATTTTCGCATTTTTGTTTTCCTACATTGAAAGCGAAGATATTGCTTAATTAGGCTATGGGTAATTAGTGAACTCTTTTTTGCACCAATTACCTATTAAGATACAAACAAAACCGCCTATCTGAATCAGGTAGGCGGTTTTAATGTGTATTTTTGTAGCAGGAGTTTAGCAATGGTAATCAAGCAAAAATTCAGTATTTTGTATTCTGATTACATTAAATCGAAGAACCAAGTCCTGCGTAAGCACCATAAAAGAAAATACCAACTACAGTGATTACACCCAAACCTGCAATTGTAGCCACAACCCACAAGGGAATTCTTCCACTTCCAGACACAGTTTTGTCCTCGCTTAAAAATAAATTAATACATTCGTCAGTTGTCAGTTGTTAGTTGTCAGTTGAAGATTTTTTTTCTCACCTTTTAACTGTTACCTAACTAGCAACTGACCTTAAAAACACCAGTTAGTTAAAGAAGTAACTGGAAAAGAGAATGCCTAGAACGAAGATCAAGAGTAGTCCTAGGTAAAGAGAGGTACGGTTTAATTCAACCGGTTGTTGATTAGGATTAGGCGTTCTTTCCATGATTAAGTCCTAGCGTTGAATAAACTGCATTGAGGCGATCGCGCCCAAAAAGAATACAGTAGGGACAGCTAAGGTATGAACCGCGATCCATCTGACTGTAAAAATGGGATAGGTAACTGGTTGATTAATGTTATTACCGCTAGTCATGATGTCAAATTATTTTCCAATAAATGTTTTTACTTGGTTTTTTGCGTCAAAACGATTGCTAACAATTGGCACTTCTTGACGAACTTGAGTAAAATACTCATTAGGACGGGGTGTGCCAAATACATCATAAGCTAAACCAGTGCTGACGAATAACCAACCTGCAACAAATAATGCGGGGATGGTGATGCTGTGAATTACCCAGTAACGAATACTGGTAACAATGTCAGAAAACGGACGTTCTCCAGTGGTACCTGCCATTTATTTGACTACCTTATCAAAAACTATGATTGAGTCTATTATCCTACAAAGTTTAAAAAGAGTTACAACTTGCAACTTTCTTCTCATAATACATCCATGATTGGGTGTAATTACGCCTCTTTTGATGGATCTGCTGCTTCTGCCTTAGGATTATATTTTAGCAAAACGCCGCGATCGCCGATAATAAAACCTTGTTCCGGGTTCAAAAACACGATTTTATACAAATTAGCCGCAACTGATTCCACATCACGGTCTTTTTCCCAAGTTTTACCACCATCAGTGCTGCGAAGTAAATTACCGCTACCACCACTCACCCAAATTTCATCAGGTGTGCGATAGGCTAAATCCAGTAAACCCCAACTAGTGGATAATTCTGGATATTTTACCTCTAGCCATGCTTCTGGTTGGGCAGGATCACTAAACTGAACTTGGCCACCCCGTGCTAACAACCACATTTGTCCATCGTTAGTAAAACCCATATTTTCTAAACGTCGGGAACTGTTACGGTTATGTGGTTCCCAAGCATTTTCACCAGGTTTCCAAGTGGAGTAAAAACTACCCTTAGCAGAAACAGCGATATACTTACCATCCGGCGATCGCTCCAAGTTACGAACCACACCAACGGCTGCTTCTAAACTAGCTTTCCAGTTTTGACCACCATCACTAGTTTGATAAATTGCGCCTAAATCGGTAGCCATTTCGGCTGTATTTGGACTAATAGCTGTAATGGCAATTGGATTACCAGGTAGCTTTTCGCTTAAAGCAATCCTAGACCAAGACCGTCCTTCATCAGTGGTATGAAGTAGTAAAGAAGGTTCTCCTACAATCCAACCTTCTTGACCAGAAAAACTGACCGAGTTAAAACGGTATCTGGGATCATCCAATTCTAATTTTAGCGGTTGCCAAGTCTCACCACCATCATTAGTTTCTAAGAGAGTGGCATTACTACCCACTAAATAACCATGTTGGGAATTACCAGCAAAGCCAATATCTAGCAGTTTCGCGTCTGTTGGTACATTAATTACCTGCCAGGGATTGTAGCTAATAGAAGGAACACTGCTACACCCTATACAAGCTATAACTACTATTAATGCGGCAAAAAGTCCTTGCCACTTTTTTACAATTGAGTGCATCAGTATTACTGAGGTTTTCCTAAAATTTGGTAGATTTTCGTCGAATTGCGGTAAATGAAAGATAGCTGTTTTTACTGTAGTCCGTAGAGACTAATAAAAAACAGGAATCCCAGGGCTAAAGCCCCAAAAATCAAAATGTTCTTTTGCGTAGGTGTTAGCGTATTAACACCTAAACCGTAACTTAAGTTTTCCTTGAAACCCGATGCTGTACCGGCTGGTCCAATATTCGCAAAAGCAGTTTTCTTAGCTATACAAACTGGACAGCGCCAATTCGTCGGTAGTTCTGCAAAAACTGTTCCTGGCAGAATATTACTCTTGTCGTCTCCTTTCTCCGGTTCATAAACATAACCACAAGAGCGACACTCATAGCGGTCTAACACTGGAGTTTCCATAGCCTCTTCAGCTTGTTCACTCATGGCTCGTAGTCTCGCAGAGGGTAATTATTAAATATACGTTACAAATTATGACATAATTATTAGACTTTTCTCTCACTCATGGCCAAGTTAGATCGGCCAGCATTCGGGAAAAATAGCCGGTCATTGGTTGCCATCACCAGAACAAATGCGGACTGAAGACAACCCCCCTGATTATGGTTTGGTTCCCCAAAGATACCTCATCTGATGAGGGACTACGAATACTTAGGCTGCGCCTTGTACTGAGCGCAGTCGAAGTATCAGTACAAGTTTTTAACCTGAGCGAAGCCGAAGGTTTGACCTCTGGAACAGGGGATAAAGCCTGTCACCCATAAGTAAGTCGCAGTAATAGAGGACGAAAGAAGTCTACTACTGTGCTTTCTGCTGGACAGGAAGCCAACACTGTACCGTCAGGTCAGTGTGGGTAGTTCACACATAAGAAATCAGATCCACATACTACAAGTCTGTGTGACTATTTCCACGATTTCAGAACTACCTTAAAGATATAATGTAAAAAGAAGATTATCCATATATTCAGTAAACAGCAAACAGTGAATATTATCTATAGTTTAGTGAAAAGTTAGCAAGTAATTAAACTAACAAGTATTCTCTGAAAATTATTTGCTGTTAACTGATAAGTGATTACCTTACACCATTAGCAGTAGAAAACTATTGTGTTTGTTCTTAGCGGTTACGAGTACCTCCTAGGCTTCTTCATTCTGTGTAGCCTAGTTCCAGCCCTAGCACTGTCAGCCTCAAAAATTCTTAGACCCAGTGGCAACAGTCTAGAGAGACGCACAACTTACGAATGCGGACTAGAACCCATTGGCGGAGCGTGGATTCAATTCAACATTCGCTACTATATGTTCGCTTTGGTCTTTGTTGTTTTTGATGTGGAAACAGTATTTTTGTACCCTTGGGCAGTTGCTTTTAACCGCCTGGGTTTATTGGCATTTATCGAAGCCATCATCTTTATTTCGATTCTCATCATCGCCTTAGTTTACGCATGGCGTAAAGGAGCTTTGGAATGGTCTTAAATTCTAATATCATCACCCAGGAAACAGAACAAATCATCAACCCCATTCAACGTCCTACAGTTACCCATGAACTGTCAGAAAACGTGATTTTAACCACTGTTGATGACCTTTACAACTGGGCGCGGCTTTCTAGTTTGTGGCCGTTGCTATTTGGTACAGCTTGCTGCTTTATTGAATTTGCGGCTTTAATTGGCTCTCGCTTTGACTTTGACCGTTTTGGGTTAATTCCTCGTTCCAGCCCTCGCCAAGCGGATTTAATCATCACCGCTGGAACAATTACCATGAAGATGGCTCCCCAATTGGTGCGTCTTTATGAACAAATGCCCGAACCCAAGTATGTGATTGCTATGGGTGCTTGTACAATTACTGGTGGGATGTTTAGCGTTGACTCCCCTACAGCAGTGCGCGGAGTTGATAAACTAATTCCCGTAGATGTATATTTGCCTGGTTGTCCTCCCCGTCCTGAAGCGATTATTGACGCAATTATTAAACTGCGGAAGAAAATCGCCAATGATTCTATGCAAGAACGGGATAATATCAAGCAAGTCCACCGTTACTACAGTACAACTCATAATATGAAGCCAGTTCCCGAAATCTTAACTGGTAAGTATATGCAGTCAGAAACTCGCTTTAATCCCCCCAAAGAATTAACAGAAGCGATTGGTATGCCTGTACCCCCGGCCTTATTAACAGCAAAGACACAGAAGGAGGAACAAGGGCGTGGCTGAAGAAGAATCTAAACCAGTTCCCGCAGCAGAAGCATCTCTAGTCAAACCCGGCAAAGTTTCCCAATGGTTAGCGGAAAATGGCTTTGACCATGAGTTTTTGCAACTTGATGCCAATGGGGTAGAAATAATTAAAGTGCCGGCAAGTTTTCTCTTACCTATTTCTACTGCTTTGTATGCTTACGGGTTTAATTACCTCCAGTTTCAAGGCGCGATGGATTTAGGTCCAGGACAAGAATTGGTAAGTGTTTATCATTTACTCAAACTTAGTGATAATGCTGACCGTCCTGAAGAAATTAGGGTGAAAGTGTTTTTACCCAGAGAAAATCCCTCTGTGCCTTCAGTTTACTGGATTTGGAAAACAGCAGACTGGCAAGAACGGGAAAGCTATGATATGTATGGCATCATCTATGAAGGTCATCCTAATTTGAAGCGGATTTTGATGCCGGAAGATTGGGTAGGTTGGCCTTTACGCAAGGATTACATCTCACCAGATTTCTACGAGTTACAAGACGCTTATTAAGTAGGCTGAATCGGTAGGGTGGGCATTGCCTACCCTAAAATGTTTTGATGAAGAATATTTTTCTGATCAGCACCTGGGCAAAATTAATTAGACATCTCCGAAAAAGAATAAAATTATGGTATAACGGGATAAAATCGTGGATCTACCCTGAGATTATGAGCAACATAGTAGAGTATATTCATAACAATCCTGAAGAATCACAACGGTTATTAGGACTGCATTATGAACAGGTAAAGCAACTTATAGAGAAAGCAATAGAGCTACATAATAATAAAAAAGAATTGGCAGAATCTAAAAAAGTCAGACTCATTCTGGGAGGAGGTGGACGTAAGCAAAAATTAACCCCAGAGTCGCAAAT
>OGVQ01000075.1_pt1 | contig 26031 bp, 20 predicted proteins | sample 1575801 | NCBI WGS metagenome assembly OGVQ01 (sample SAMN07581550, study PRJEB24739) | freshwater metagenome | place: Singapore | collected 2015-04 | reverse complement strand
ACGAAAGTAGGGGTAATTCATGAATTACCCCTACGAAATAATCAGGGTTGCAGTTACATCTTGCGTAAGTCCTATAATAAATACAATTAATATCACATTTTTATAGAGATAAAAATCATCTTTTACTACTATGTTTGTCACCAAATAATTAAGAAGCATCACCTAATATAAATTACATAATTAGTCGAGGAAACAAAAAATGAAAGCTCACACAATTACTATTAATAATTCTACTTTTACAGTCCAAAAATTATCTATTAATAACCCAAAAACATCAATTGTCCATTATTTGGGTAGAAGATACCAATGGTAAATGGATTAGACATCTGGTGGTAAAGATTGTAGAGACGATAATCCCTACCCATGGAACGTCTCTCAAAGAGTTGTAAGTCCCGCATATTTAATTTTCACTAGATGTCTATTACAAAATGGACTTTACAGGATTAAAATTGGAGATTTTAAACCAGGATCTTATAAAGAAAATATTTTGAGCCTAAATCTTTCAAGACTAATAACTGAATGCTGACTAATAAAGTCGGTGATTTACCTTAAAATTAATAATAAATCATTTCTCTTTTGCCTCTCTTGGATTTTTAGCAGATTTTCTTATAAAATTATGAATAGAAAATTTCATTAATTGCAAAAGAGGAACTTATGGCTGTTAAAAAAGGAAATATGGTGCGGGCGGTGCGCGAAAAGTTGGAGAATAGTGTAGAAGCTAAAGCTAGTGATTCCCGTTTTCCTGCTTATTTATTTAATACTCAGGGAGAAGTTGTAGATATTAAGGGTGACTATGCTTTAGTGAAATTTGGCAAAGTACCTACACCTAATATTTGGTTAAAGCTAGAACAGTTGGAAGAGTTTGTTTAATTTATAGTTGTGTTTTAGCATAAAACTAAGCAACATGGTGGGTTGCATGAACTAACCCACCCTATTATGATTGAATTGTAATCATCAACAGGACTTAGGCAATGGAAATTTTATGAGGATGTTGACTGATGACTGGAGCCTCCTGCTATAAGTTTAATTACGATCTCTTTCTAATTGTTCAATTACTCTTTGGAAATACCAATCATCGGACATACCTGGATAATCATATTCCTGTTGTTGAATTAAACGCTGTGCTATTTCCCAATGTCCACCAACTAAACGTAGAAGTCGCTGACGTAAAACTTGGGATTTTTGATCTTTAATTTGTGGATTTGATGTTTGAATTTTTTGTAAATTTCTCACCACTTGGTAATAGTTTTCCCAATCTTCTTGTTCACAATAAATACTAGCTGCTTTTTGATAATCAACGACAGCATTTTCCATTTCTTCTAACAATGTGTAGGTAATAGCACGATGATAGTAAGCTGGAGGATAATCGGGATTAATTTGTAGTGCTTGACTATAATCTTGAATTGCCTGAAGATAATTAGCCATTTCTCGGTAAATATTACCTCTGGCAACATAAACTAAAGGATCTTCTGGTTGCATTTTTAATGCTTGGTTAATATCAGCTAATGCTCCTTGATGATCACCAATTTGGGAACGGGCTTTACCACGATTACGATAAACTATGGCATCAATAAAATTGAGTTGTAATGCTTGATTAAAGTCAGCTATAGCTTCTCGATAATTACCCATTTTACATTGTACTACTCCACGACAACAATAAGCTTGAGCATCATGGGGATCAGCTTTTAATACCCAATCTAAATCAGCCATTGCTTCCTTTGTTTCTCCATGTTCTGCTTTAGCTAATAATTGCTGAAAATATTGATTAGTAGAGATAATAGATACAGGTACAGGATTTGTTGGTGGTGGTAGAGGTTTTTCTGGGGGTTGTAATTGTTTAATTTTTTCTAAACAACTTTGACATTTTTCTTTATTTTTTTGATCTAAATATAATTGGGCGGCTTTTTTAAAACTAGCGATCGCCTGTTGAATATGCCCCTGTTTGCGTTCTACTATTCCTCGCAAATGATAAGCTACCGCATCATCAACATTAATTCTAATTGCCCGATTTACATCCTCTAAAGCACCGGGCAAATTTTTTAATGCTAACCTAGCTAAAGCCCGACAATAAAAAGCCTCACTAATAGATTCATCCAGTTTAATTGCTGCCGTATAATCATAAACAGCTTGCAAAACTGCCCCGGAATCATAATATGCTAAACCTCGTTGAATATATGCCTTAGTCAACCCAGGATTTTCTTGAATAGCCTCAGTAAAATTGGCGATCGCCCCTGCATAGTCTTGTTGTTGGGCTTTTGCTAATCCCTGGTTGTAAAATTCGTGATTCATAATTGGCAAAAATCAATTACTCATTATTTTCAGTATATAGCAATTATACAAAATCTCCCCATTCTTGAAGAAATCAGGGATCTAAATCTTGATGTTAAAATTAAAGTAAAGATTGAGGATACAGAATACAGGAGTCAGAATGAAAGTTTCCGATTCATTATTGAATTGATAATTAATGAAAAAATTTGCTTATGGACGATTCCTGTTACAAACAAATATTCTTACTCCTGTAAGGGCAAACCGCCGTTTGCCCCTACAGACTCCTGAATTCTTACTTAATCAGTAATTAAACTTGGAGAAGTAATCACAAAAACATCTCTAGTTCCCACGCCCGGATTTTCTGGTTTGATGGGAGTAGTAAAATGGAAAAATTCATGGTCATTCACCAAAATTATTTCTCCAGGTTTCAAGACTTTATTAAAAACTGGCTTTTCTTTTTTAGCAGTGTATAAATGGGTTTCTCCACCTTGAATATTATCTCTCCCAGCAGCAAAAATACCAATAAAATCTGTACCATCTTGGTGAATACCTTCAGGTGCAGGATTACCTAAATTATTAGTTGAACAGGTAGTTCTAATTTGATGCACACCAATTTCTGCTTCTGGATGTAATTTGCAAGAATCATAAAAAGCCAAAATCAAATTTTTGAAAATTTCCAGTTCTATAAGTGCATCATCTAATTCCGCAAATTCGCGTTTTACATCTCCTAACAAGGGATTATATTTCTCACTTTGGAATAGATATCCATGGGGGAGTTTAACTAACTTATCTCCCGTAACTATAAACCGGGATAATCTGCGGAAGCGATATTTACCCTGAATATAAGGATCAATTGGTAAATCTGCAAAAAATGGCTGAAAACCTGCGGTATTAATCGAGTTAACTTTTCTGAGAGTAAACAGAAAAGCATATTCTAAGTCCGTAGCAGATGAGATTTGTTGCATAGGATGTCTCTCCTTGCATTGGTAAATCCCCCCACATTAGTCTACATGGTAGGATTAATAAGATCAATTATATTCAACCTTCAGAAAAATACCGTCAATTTGACTACAAAAATTATCCTTTTATGATATGAATCAAACTTAGCAGCTTAACTGCCTGTCCCTGATTGATACATATTAATTTGCGCCAGGGTAATTAAATCATCTAGAGGAAGATGGGGCTTAGATTCATAATCTTGAACACCGATATTGAGAATTACAGGAAATGGAAATTCTTTGCTGGCATTTAATTCATCAACGGATTCTCGTAAGCGTTGTTTCATGATTAAACAATCTGGATCACAACCTTGAGCAAGTACCACAAATTCTCCCTCTTCTATCCGTCCTATGGTATCAGAATTGCGGCAGGTGCGTTTGAGTAATCTAGCTATAGCTAGGATTGTATCATCTCCAAAATCCTTCCCCCACAGCTTGTAAATATTTTTGAATTCCTCTATTTCTACAAATAAAATACTCAGATTTGTCCCAGAACGTTGGGCTAAACGGATTTGCTGTTCAGCTAAGAGGAGAAAACCATGACGGTTGTGCATTCCTGTTAATTCATCAGTCAGGGAAAGAATACGAATTTTTGCTTCTAAAAGTTTGCGATTTTGCATTTCTTTTTCCAAGAAAAAGTTAGCCTCTTCTAAGGCTGTGGTGCGATCTTGTAATTGTCGCTCTAGTTGTGAATATCGCAAACAATTATCCATATTTGCCATGACAATATCAGCGATAACTTGCAGCAACTTAACTGTTTCTAGACTGGATTGATGCTGATTTTGCCAATAAATACCAACTGCTCCCGTAGGTTTTTGATAGGACAGAGAAACCATGGCCATACTTTTAATAAAAGTATGTTTATAAAAATTATAATTTATTCTTTTATCACTATATATATCACTAATGATCACAGGCTGATTATTCAGCATTACCCAGCCAGAAATACAAAGATTGAGGGGAACTCGCTGACCTTTCCACAGCGGAGCAATAGAATTTTCATCAGCATAGTAGCATAAGCCATGATCTAGAAGGACAAAAGTTGCTCCATCGCAGTTGGTAATTTTTCGGGCTGCATTTAAGGCTATTTGTATAATCTCTTCTAGGGAACGAGTTTGAGAGATATCTTGAGATACTATTAACAAATGCTCTAAGGATTGATAATAGTGGGTTGTAACATTATTATTCGATATATTGCAGTACAGTGGAGAATCGTATTTTTCATTCATAAGTATTCTGAGGAATTTTAACAAGTAATTATTTTTTAGTTATTACTGGTATCTTATAAATACATGACGCATATTTTTATTAAAAAAGTTACTTTCTGAGGTACATAATATATATTACTAAAAAACTCATGACTCAGATAGCTGTGAAATAATTTATGGACATGATTGATTATCTGTATGATTACCCAAAATTGTACCCTGGAATTTTACTCAAACGCTACAAGCGGTTTTTTGTAGATGTGCAACTGGAAGCTGGGGAAATAGTAACAGCACATTGTCCCAATACAGGTCCAATGACGGGAGTTTGTACTGTTGGTAGTCCTGTGCAAATTTCTAAAAGTAATAATCCGCAACGTAAATTAGCTTATACCTTAGAATTAATACAGGTCAATAATCCCACACCCATTTGGGTTGGTGTCAATACCGCTTTACCTAATCGGGTGATTAAATTAGCCTTAGAGAAGTATTTATTCCCAGAATTGGGTGAATATGAACAAGTGAAAGGTGAAGTTGTCTATGGCAAAGATCGCAAAAGTCGAGTAGATTTTTATCTCACAGGTAGTAGTGAACAACGACCTATTTTTTTAGAAGTTAAAAATACAACTTGGACACAAGGCAATTTAGCAGTATTTCCTGATACAGAAACGACCAGAGGACAAAAACATTTACAGGAATTAATGGACGTTTTACCCCAAAGTCGGGCGGTAATGTTGTATTTTATTAATCGCGGGGATTGTCCAAAATTTACCCCCGGTGATACTACCGATCCTATTTATGGTAAGTTGTTGCGAGAAGCTATTAAACTCGGTTTAGAAGTCTTACCTTGTCGGTTTGATATTTCTCCGCAAGGTATCCGTTATTTGGGTTTAGCACAGTTGAAAATTTAACCTCAGTAAGTAGTTTATACTGATGCAGTACGACAAGCAAAGAAAAAAAGCGGTTTAAATTGTTTTCCTCTAACTTGTCCTTACACCATTGATCAAATTTTAGATGTCGAATATCTACCACCAGTCACATATTTATGAATAACCAACCTAAAATAATTGTATTAGATGATGATCCGACCGGTTCACAAACCGTCCATAGTTGTTTATTATTAATGCGCTGGGATGTGGAAACTTTACGGTTAGGACTAAAAGATGATGCTCCCATTTTCTTTATTTTAACTAATACTCGTTCCCTCACTCCAGAAGCAGCAGCATCGGTAACTAGAGAAGTTTGTCATAACCTGAAAATTGCCTTAGCAGCAGAACAAATCACCGATTTTCTCGTAGTTAGTCGTTCTGACTCCACCTTACGTGGACATTATCCTATAGAAACTGATGTCATTGCTGAAGAACTCGGACCATTTGATGCTCATTTTCTTGTCCCCGCATTTTTTGAAGGGGGAAGAATTACCCGTGATAGCATTCATTATCTAATTATTGATGGTGTTCCTACACCCGTGCATGAAACAGAATTTGCTCGTGATTCCGTCTTTAGTTACAATTATAGCTATCTACCTAAGTATGTAGAAGAAAAAACCAAAGGACGAATTAAAGAAGATACTGTCACCAGATTTTTACTTGATGATATCCGTCAAGGTAGTTTAAAACGTTTACTGGAACTTCAAGATAATCAGTGTGGTGTGGTAGATGGAGAACATCAAGATGATCTTAATACCTTTGCTGTAGATGTATCAACAGCCGCCAGTCAGGGAAAACGATTTTTATTCCGTTCTGCTGCTAGTATTTTAACAGCTTTGGCCGCCTTACCAGCCCAACCCATCGCTGCTGAAAATATGGCAGCATACGTCCGTGATGGTAAGCCAGGGGCAGTCATTGTTGGTTCTCATGTCAAAAAGACAACTCAACAGTTAGAATCATTATTACAAGTCGCAGGAACAGTCGGCATAGAAGTAAATGTGGGGAGATTGCTTGATGATGGAGTCCATGAATCTGTTACACTGCTAACCGAGATTCTGGAAAAAGTTCAGGAAGTACACAATGCTGGTAAAACACCAGTAGTATACACTAGCCGTCAGGAGTTGACTTTTAAAGATGTCAAAACTAGGTTAGATTTTGGCAATACGGTTTCTGGTTTACTCATGGATATTGTTCAAGGTTTGCCATCTGATATAGGATTCCTAATCAGTAAGGGGGGTATAACTTCTAATGATGTCTTGAGTACAGGACTAGCTTTAACTTCAGCCCGGTTACTTGGTCAAATTTTAGCAGGTTGTTCTATGGTAATTACACCATCCGATCATCCTTTATTTCCTGATTTGCCTGTAGTATTGTTTCCTGGTAATGTCGGTAATGCTGATGCTTTGGCAACGGTTTACCAAAGATTGATAAACAGTTAACAGTTAACAATTAACTGTTAACAGTCAACAAATTCCAAACTTTTATTAAAATCTCAAATGTTAGTATATTTTGGCTAGTGCTACATGAATTCTGATGCTGCTAAATCTGATCCAATAAAATCTGATTTTCCTAAGTCAGAATCAATTGGTGATCAGAGTAATCAACAAGTAAATAATTATGATGTTGAAAAAACTAATGTAGATACTAATAAATCTGATGCCATAAAATCTGAATTACCTAAATCAGGCTCAAGTTTGCACCAGGTTAATCCAGAGATGAATAATTCTAACTCTGGCGAGATAAATACAGATGCGACTAATAATAAAATAGAAGCTAATGATATTATCCCTAATTCAGAGTTAAACTCTGTGATTACTAATTTAAAAAGTAATTCTACAACGGAAAATTCAACATCTCAAGTTTCTGAACTAGGGGAATCTAGTTCTATTAGATCTGATGGATTAACGGCTGGTTTAGAATTACCTCAGCAGAAAGTAGATCATAATATTCAAGTTCAGTTAAAAACAGAAGGAGAACGACTGTTATTAATTTTGCCTACGGAGTCGCAAGTACCAGCATCAGAATTTAGTGCTTGGGAAATTTGGCAACAAATAAAACAGCGACTCAATGCGGGCGATCGCCTACGGAAACCAAATACAGCCTTGCATTTGGTAGCCCAGGATCGGTTATTGGATAACAGACAACTGCAAGAACTAGCAGAAACATTAAATACATACCAAATACAACTAAAATCTGTAGCTACCAGTCGGAGACAAACAGCGATCGCCGCTTGCACTCTCGGTTATTCTGTAGAACAAATCCCAGTGCAAAATCCCCTTACCGCTAACGTTCAGTCTACCACAAACCCCCTAGCAGATGCACTCTATTTGCAAATGACAGTCCGATCCGGTGTGGAAATTCGTCATCCTGGGACAGTAATTATTTTAGGAGATATTAATCCTAGTGGTATCGTCATTGCAGATGGAGATATTATCATCTGGGGAAGATTGCGAGGAGTGGCCCATGCCGGTGCTAGTGGTAATCGGGAATCTCTAATTATGGCCTTGCAAATGCAACCCACCCAATTACGAATTGCCGATGCTGTGGCCAGAGCGCCAGAAAAATCACCAACTAACTTCTATCCTGAAGTTGCACATATTACCAGTGAAGGTATTCGCATTGCCAAAGCTGCTGATTTTTCCCGTAACCAATTGATTAGAATCAATCAATAGTTATCGGCTTCCCCTCCTGCCACCTGCCCACGGTTGGTGAGCAACTTGTACTGAGCTTGCGATACCCTGAGCTACTCGAAGGGTCGAAGTAAGCCGAACCACTGCCTCCTGCCCTCTGCCTCCTGCTATAGTTGTTTCCTGAAGTTTCATCAACCCATTATCATGACTCGCATTATTGTCATTACCTCCGGTAAAGGAGGAGTCGGTAAAACCACAGTTTCCGCTAATTTGGGTATGGCCTTAGCCAAAATTGGTAAGCAAGTAGCCCTAATTGACGCAGATTTTGGTCTGAGAAATTTAGATTTACTACTAGGACTAGAAAATCGCATTGTTTATACTGCGGTGGAAGTGCTAGCTAGAGAATGTCGTTTAGAACAAGCCCTCGTTAAAGATAAACGACAACCAAATTTGGTATTGTTACCAGCTACCCAACATCGCAACAAGGAATCCGTCACACCGGATCAAATGAAACTATTGGTCAATGCCCTAGCCCAAAAGTATCAGTATGTGATGATTGACTGTCCGGCGGGAATTGAAATGGGATTTAAAAATGCCACCGCACCCGCTAAAGAAGCCCTCATTGTCACCACTCCCGAAATTTCCGCAGTCCGGGATGCTGACCGTGTAGTCGGATTGCTGGAAGCCCAAGGTGTAAAAAAGATTAACTTAATAGTTAACAGAATTAGACCAGCAATGGTACAGGCAAATGATATGATGTCTGTACAGGATGTTCAGGAACTTCTCGCTATCCCCATCATAGGAGTAATCCCCGACGATGAGCGTGTAATTGTCTCTACAAACCGTGGCGAACCTTTAGTATTATCAGAAACTCCTTCTTTAGCTGCCATTGCTTTTGAGAACATTGCTCGGAGATTGGAAGGGGAAACTGTCGAGTTTCTTGACCTTGACTCATCTAACAACGGCATTTTCTCTCGCTTGAGAAAAATGTTGTGGTCAAAGATTGTTTAATTAGCCTCCCAGTTTCTTGTGCCTTACACATACCTGCAATGATTCTTGAAATTTTAGAAAAACTATTTGTTCGTAGTCCCGATAACAGCCGCGATGACGTTAAACGTCGCTTGCAAGTGGTGATATCCCATGACCGTGCCGACTTAGACCCCCAAACCTTGGAAAAAATGCGCCAGGAAATCCTGGAAATCGTTTGTCGCTATGTGGAAATAGAAACAGATGGTTTGGAGTTTTCCCTCGAAAGCAGTCAACGGGCAACGGCCTTAATCGCTAATTTACCCATCCGCCGGGTTAAAGAAAGTCTAGACGAAACCGAGTTAGAAAGTAGTGATATATTACTGTAGTTTATCATTAGTCAGTAAATCTGTTGTAGGGTGCGTCAGACTGCATAAATCCTGCCAATAAACAGATTTTTCATATCTGACGCACTCTACCAATGTTCCAGTTGGGTAAGTCCTAACCATCATACTTATGAATTTATCCTAGGGGTTTAGCATTGCGCTTTGCCCCTTGTATCATTGTTGACATGAAACGTAATTAGATGCGGAAGTTCAGCAGACTATGGAAAAATTAGCGGCATTGTTAAAATAGTTAAGTAAGTACAGGTCAATAAATTAAAGCGGATTAGGTTTGGTAGTGAGGAATTTATTCCTCATTTGAGGACTGAAGTCCTCACTACTAACTTTGAATTATTCAGTCCGTTCTACTTCATACCAGCCGTTTATAGGAGAAATAGCCATGACAGTTGCAACTGCTAGAAAAATGACTTTGGAAGAATTTCTTCAGTTTGACGATGGGACAGATACTTTATATGAATTGGAAAACGGAGAATTAATTTCTATGCCTTTAGAAAGTGAGATAAATCGGCGCATAGCTACGTTTTTATTAATCTATTTTTCTAAATTAGGTATTCCCTATTACCGCTTGAGTATGAAAACAGAAATTGCTGTCAATAGCCGGCAGGTGGGGGTGCGTGTTCCTGATTTGGTGGTGTTTTCTGAGGAGTTGGCGACGGTAATGCAAGGGGCTACACGCTCCCTGATTTTAATGGATATGCCGCCGCCTTTGTTGGTGGTTGAGGTTGTGAGTCCAAATCAGGAAAATCGGGATTATCGTTATAAGCGTTCTGAGTATGCAGCACGGGGAATTACTGAGTATTGGATTGTTGATCCGATGGGGCAAAAAGTAACGGTGTTGGAGTGGGTGGAAGGTTTCTATGAGCAGCGAGTTTATACAGGCGATGAGGTAATTTGTTCACCTTTGTTTACTGATTTGAAGTTAACGGCTGGTGAGGTTTTAAACCAAACTGTGTAAAGAAAAGTAAAATTGCTACAAACTTCTTTACTCTTGCCTCTGGTTACTGAGCGACTTGTACTGAGCTTACGATGCCCTGAGCTAGTGGAAGGATCGAAGTAAATCGAAGTATTGCCTATTGCCTATTCATAAAATATTACTCTCTATTAATTGCCGATATTCGCTTTTTTGCTTCACGCCCCTAACTTCCTGCACTAATTCCTTATTTTTAAATAACTGTACTGTTGGTGTACCAATCACGCCAGCATTTTCCGCAATCTCTCGATCTTTGTCAATATCAATTTCCACAAAATGGATTTTACCGTCAAACTCATCAATCACCTTGTTTAATATGGGTTTGAGGGTATGACAAGGACTACAGCCAGGAGCAATATATTTCACTACTAACAAGCGATCGCTCTCATGGAATAATTTTTTTAAAGCATGACCACCTTCATGGCGTGTGATCTGTAAATTGAACTCTGTGACTATTTCTGTGATCTGCGTTTCTGTTGGTATTTCTGCTGGTGAACTGAGATCAAATTCCTGAATTAAACCCTGTGCTGATAACCATCTTTCCGCCAACATCGCCGCCATACAACCAGTCCCCGCCGCCGTAATAGCCTGACGAAATTCATGGTCTTGGACATCACCGGCGGCAAATACACCCTCTAAGCTCGTTTCCACGCCACCATTTTTAGTTGTGACATACCCCACCTTGTTCAATTCTAATTGCCCTTGAAATAGGTCTGTATTGGGCTTATGACCAATGGCATAAAATAAGCCTTTAGCGGCAATTGTGCTTTCTTCCCCAGTTTGATTATTACGGACTTGTAAACCTGTCATTGTTTCTTTACCAACCACATCTACCGCTTCTGTATGCCAATGCACCTTAATTTTCGGATGATGTAAAACCCGATCTCGCATAGTTTTAGAAGCCCGCATTTTCTCAGAACGGACTAATAAATGCACCAAAGAACCATATTTAGTTAAATAAATAGCTTCCTCTGCGGCGGAGTCACCTGCACCAATTACCACCAACTCCACACCGCGAAACATAGGGATAACACCATCACAAATCGCACAAGCGGAAATCCCCCGATTCCAAAATTGCTTTTCACTAGGTAAACCCAAGCGTTTAGCCGTTGCACCTGTAGCAATAATTAAACTATGTGCCTTGACTTCCCTTTCTTGAGAACGAATGATAAAAGGACGCTGACTTAAATCAACAGCGATCGCATCTTCAGTATATAACTGCGCCCCCCATCGTTGCGCCTGTGCCTTGATATTAGCCATCAGTTGCGGACCGGTAATACCTTCAGGAAAACCGGGAAAATTTTCCACTTCCGTAGTTGTCATGAGTTGTCCTCCTGGAAACCCCCCCACTTGGAAACCTTCAAACACAACAGGTTTTAAATGCGCTCTTCCCGCATAGATAGCGGCCGTATATCCAGCAGGACCAGAACCGATAATAACTAAGTTTTCCACTGTGGGGTTAGCCATATTTTTATCTATACTCATAATGACTACGCATAATCTAGAATAGCATAACTAGCGGCCTCAAGAACAGTATTCCATTCTCATTTGTGATAGAACCCACAACTATCTGGGCATACTTAAATTAGAGGGGATGTTGACAGTAATTTTACTGGTATGGTTCAAAACTTTATCAGTAAGGATTCAGGTGAGGTGATAAGATCCCCAACTTCTTTGATTGATTGTATTTGGAAAAGATAAATCTATCTTAGAACTCGGGGATCTGGAAACAAGTGCTATAGCTGAATACTTACCTTTATCAATATACAAATCAGAGAATAATATTATGAAACATTGGTTAAACAGGCAATTTTCACCCCAGGAAAATCAAGGGTTTACCCTCATTGAACTATTAGTAGTCATGATGACTATGAGTATCCTAGCAGCTATTGCCCTACCATCATTCCTCAGTCAAGGGAATAAAGCCAAACAGACAGAAGCTAAACAATATGTTGGGGGTATGAACCGCGCTCAACAGCTATATTTTATGGAAAATGCTACCTTTGCAGACTCTATTGGCAAACTAAGTATTGGGATTAAAAACCAAACTGAGAACTATGACTATACAATTAACATCTATAGTAATAACCTAGTTGTGACTCATAATGCTGTTTCCAAAGAATCTGTTTTAAAATCCTACGCAGGTGTGATTTATTTGACTACCTTACCTGGAGCTACTAGTTCAGTAGCCATACCAATTGTCTGTGAAAGCCAGAATGTGCAAGTGGGTACTGCTCAAACAGCTACATCAGGTGCTTGTCCCAATCAATATTTCGATGTGAATTAGAGTGGGATGGAAATGATATCATATTATACTACTCCAGCAAATTTCATCAAATTTAATAGTGAATCAAGATTAACCAAAATATCTTCTTGGTTAGTAACTATAGATATGGGTTGGTTTGGTGGTTGAGATGGGGAAGAATTTTGAATCATCTCACCGATAAAGTAATAATATTCAAGATGAATCTGATGACTAATAATCCAATAATAAGTGAGAATTTCGTTAGGTAGGAAAATTTCTATCACCTTTGTGCCGGGATTACAGAAGACAATATTAGTTAATCCAGCACCATGAGGAGCTATGATAACTTTAGCCCCAGCAAACAATGATGCTTGTTCTGCAACTGATAGAGCTTCTAGTGTGTAGCTTTCAAAACCTAGCTTTTGTAAAAAACTGATCAAAATATCTTCATTAAAGACTCGCCGATAACTAGCTTGATGACGACTGATATATATACGCTCTGGTTGACTTGATTTGATAGTTTGTGATGGGAGAAATTGCCGCCTTAAAAATTCACAACTCCATTGAGGAATTATCCCAATATTAAACGGTGAGGATGGAATTAATACCTGATTGACTTGGATGTAAGAGTAGTCTCCATTATAGATGATTTTATCCTCATTAACCCCAAAAGAGTTAAGAGTTTCTTTTTGGAAAGCGTAATCATAATTATTAATGATAAAATTATTTATAGAATTTAGATCAATTCCACTCAACCTGAGTAATTCAATTCTGGGAAGTAAATCAAACATCCAGTGAAAATAATTAGAACTATATCTGATTGCTAAACAAGCTGCTGTTCCTTCAATGTTAGTAATAGGAGGTAATTTATCAGAAGTAGCAATCAAAGCAGAATTACCGATAGAAACATCTGTTACTAGCTGGTGATCAGATGTAATAATCGCACTTGTGTAGAAATCCACCCAAATTCTGCTATTGGGTACTATGGCTACAAAGGTTTCTGAAAACTGAATGGGTGTCTCTAAAAAGGTAGGATGATAATTATCATCTAATGTGAGTGGAGGATTGATATTAATTTGACTTTTAGGATGAATATCTAAATAATTTATTTGCTCACCTGGCGCAGATTTAGATATAATTAGCCAATCCTGAATTAAAGGACAAAATTCTTTAAGCAGATGACTGGGTAATAACCCTAATCCACAATCTCTAGCTTCACTATGTCTGTCTTGTTGTTGTAGAGCATACCCTAGATAGAGGTAACATTGTGACCAAGTTGGTTTAACTTGAAGGGCAGATATCGCGGACAATATTGCTGTGTTTGATTCTCCTGTTCGTAGAAGTTTCAGTAAAAAATTGTTGTATGAATCTACAATATCAGGTTGTAGTTGGAAAGCTTTTTGTAAATAGGCGATCGCTTCATAGTTTTTTCCCTGTTCTGTGAGAGCATAAGCTAAACTGTTATAAATATCTACATCATCTGGTTCTAACTTCAAGCAATTTTGAAAACAGTTAATAGCCGCGTCTAAATTCCCCTCAATTAAATAGATCATCCCCTGAAATTTTATTTCATCAATATCATTAATATCCATAGGTTTTACACATCATATTTTAGTTTAGCTCAGTTTTATCTCGTAGTGAAAAGTATTAGCATAAAATTTTCTTTTCATTTAACATATATACTTGTTTAAGCGAAAAATAACGCATTACACATCAAATATTAAATTAGTCTCTACATTTGCCAAACAGAAGTATTATAGTTGACTGAGTTACGCTCATGATCATAATCTCCTCAATATTAGAAAATATAGCCATGACAAATCAAGCATCGGATACATGGGATAAGATTCGCCAACAATTTGATAGTTCTCCCTATCCCAGAATTGCTTTAGACAATTCCCCTAAAAATAATGCTAATTTGCTATTCATTCATAACTTAGTAAGTGCTTACTATCTAAGAACTCAAAAAGTTATAGATACTAAAGATAAACTGATTTTAGATGCTGGTTGTGGTACTGGTTACAAATCTTTAGTTTTAGCAGAAGCCAATCCAGGGGCAAAAATCGTTGGTGTTGATATCTCTACTGAATCAGTTGCATTAGCAAGAAAACGATTGGAGTATCATGGATTTGATAATGCAGAATTTCATGTTTTATCTATCGAAGAATTACCTAACTTGGGACAACAGTTTGATTATATTAACTGTGATGAAGTTTTATATATCTTACCAGACCCTGTTGGAGCTTTACAAGCAATGAAAGGGGTATTAAAACCTGATGGAATTATTCGCAGTAATTTACACAGTTATATCAATAGATTTAGGCTTTTCTGCGCTCAGAAAGCTTTCAAAATGATGGGGTTAATGGATGGAAATCCCGAAGAATTTGAGATAGATATTGTTGTGGAAACTATTAAATCTTTGAAAGATAACATCACCGTCAAATCTACAACGTGGCAACAGAGCTATGATGGAGAAAACAGAAAAGAATTAGTTTTAATGAATTATCTCTTTCAAGAAGATAAAGGTTATAGTATTCCAGATCTATTTGCATTTGTAAAAGCAGCTGATCTAGAGTTTATTAGCATGGTAAACTGGCGGATGTGGGATCTCAGGATATTATTCAAAGAACCAGATAATTTACCTGCCTTTCTAGGCATGAGCCTACCAGAAATTTCCACAGAAGAGCGCTTACAACTATTTGAACTCTTCCACCCTGTGCATAGATTACTTGATTTTTGGTGTGGACATCCTGAACGTCCCCAATCATTTTTACCCTATTCTGAATGGAATGACTCAGACTGGCAAAGAGCAAAGGTACACATACATCCGCAGTTAAAAACAGATAAATTTAAAACTGATTTGATCAATTGTATTAAAGAAAGCAAAGTCTTTCCCATCAGTCAATATTTATCTCAACTTGATCAACTACTAGTTATAGATAGCTCAATAGCTATATGTTTACTATCTCTATTAGAACAACCCCAGGAGATAAACTCTGTTGTGGAAAGATGGAAACAGTTTAGACCCATAGATTTGATGACATTACAGCCGATAGAGCCATTAGAAGCATTTAATACTGTTCAAAAAATACTTCTAGACCTAGAAAGTTTAGATTACGTGATGATAGAACGTTCTCTTGGATCTTGATCAGGACTTAGTCCAAATATGACTTAAAACTATATTTTTCCGTAAGGGTAATTAATGACCCTAACTTTATTATGCAAAAAAAATAAGCAAATACGTAGGGTGTGTAATCAAAAGCTTAACAGACCCAATTTTTGTTCATAGTCCGTGAGACTACAATACGTAAATTTATGTTTGCTTTAAGTATCAAAATTATAGCGTAAGGAGTTTTCATATGTGATATGAAATTCATACTTATTGGGTAAGATTATATCTAAACAAATAGATAACTTACTCAGTTTAGCAAGGAAAACTCTTATGAAAAACGAACTCAAAGCAAAATTCTTACAACACCTCCTCGGTAAAAAGAAAGATGGCGAAGGTTTCACCCTGATTGAACTCTTAGTTGTAATCATAATTATTGGTATTTTGTCAGCTATCGCTCTACCTTCTTTCCTCAGCCAAGCTAACAAAGGTAAACAAGCAGAAGCTAAACAAAACGTTGCTACCATCAATAAATCACAACAAGCTCACGTTGTAGAAAACTCTGCCTGGGTGACAGCTATTACAGATATTGGTAGATTAGGAACTGGTATCAAGACAGCTACTGTTAACTATACCTATGGTCTATATAATATTGGTAGCGGTAATGGCGCAGGTATAGGTACTACTGGTGTAGGTACAGGTTTATTAGCTTACTCCGGTGGTGTTGCCTTAGTTTATCAATTAGGTAGTACCACTCCTGCGGCACAATCTATTATTTGTGAAAGTACAGCAACTTCAAAGGTTAGTGGTGGTAACACCGATTTAGGCTACACTATTGGTAACTCTAATACAGCAGGTAGTATAACTTGTATTGGTTCTTTCCAAGCAATGAACAAGTAATTATTATGTATCATTTAGGATTGCTATAGGACTTATCAATACCTTATCCAAATCGAAAAAGTCTTGATTTGTAGGTTGGGACATGGAATGAAAGTAAAATCACGAAAAACCTAGATTTGTAGTGGTCTAGTAGTGCTAAACCCCTACCCATAGAATCCAATAATGAAGCCATGTTGATTATAGATATAGAGTGGTTAGTATTTGTATACTAGCCACTCATTTTTTGCAGATAAAAATTTTTCTTGGCGGTGATATGAAATTGATCAAGAGTGGGTAAGTTATTTTCATTGAGAAACAAACAACACCGATCACCAAGGAAAACTCTTATGAAAAACGAACTCAAAGCCAAATTCTTACAACACCTCCTCGGTAAAAAGAAAGATGGCGAAGGTTTCACCCTGATTGAACTCTTAGTTGTAATTATCATCATCGGTATTTTGTCAGCTATTGCCCTACCTTCTTTCCTCAGCCAAGCTAACAAAGGTAAACAAGCAGAAGCTAAACAGAACGTTGCTACCATCAATAAAGCAGAACAAGCTTACGCTGTAGAAAACTCTGCCTGGGTAACAGCTGTTACTGATATTGGTAAATTAGGAACTGGTATCAAGACAGCTACTGTTAACTATACCTATGGTTTATATGATATTGGTAGTGGTAATGGCGCAGGTATAGGTACTACTGGTGTAGGTACAGGTCTGTTAGCTTATTCCGGTGGTGTTGCTTTAGTTTATCAATCAGGTAGTACCACTCCTGCCGCTCAATCTATTATTTGTGAAAGCACTGCAACTTCAAAGGTTAGTGGTGGTAACACCGATTTAGGCTACACTATTGGTAACTCTAATACGGCAGGTAGTATAACTTGTATTGGTTCTTTCCAAGCAATGAACAAGTAATATTGATTCCTCATACTTCACTTCAATTTTGTGATGTTAATTATAAGGTGGATGGTATACAAATACTATCCACATCTTTTAATAGGTAGACAAATTTTTAGTTGTGATGATACGACATAAATCAAAGCTGAGTAACTTACTAGTACAGCACGGCGTAAATAAACCAACAATTATAAATCTCCCAAAAGCCTATACTGTGTTCGTTTTGACTTTTGACTTCCGCCTTGCGGTATTAGGGCTTGTACTACTACAACATCGCGTAAGTTAAGCAACCATTAAAAATACCGAAAAAGCCTGTTTAATCTGCTTTTTTAATTGTTAATTTTTAATTCCGCCCTGCGGTACTAGTTCTTTTCAATCAATGAGCAAGTAAGATTTATTCCTCATACTTCCATTGAATATGACAATGTTAGTTATGCATACAAATATTATGTTGAACCCAGAAGCTAATAGTAAAGATTACGGCAAATTAGCCTATAAATTTTTAAACAGTGGCAACTATAGTCAAGCTAGTAAATTCTATGAACAAGCGATAGAAATTGAACCGAATATTAAATCTCATTATTGGTATTATGGCTTAACTTTACTCTTGCAAAATCAAGAAACAGAAGCCCAAATGACTTGGATGTTAGCGATGTCTGAAGGAGAACTAGAAGAAGTTGATGTATGGAATCAAGAATTATTAGAAATTTTAGAAACAGCGGCACAACAGCAAGAGCAGTTAGAGATTCATGCTTTAGCCTGGACTATTCGCCAGTATATCAAAGAAATTGCACCAACTAATATTCAGAATTTATTGTTAATTCTTTTATTATCTATTAAAATCAATAATTGTCATGATGAAGATATTAATAATTTAGGTATTATTGAACTTTTACAAAGTAAATCAAAGATAGTTATTAATGATTCTTTATATTCCTTATTGTTTAAAGTTCTTGAAACTCTTTTAAATTATTATCCACCTTTATTAGATTATTTACCGAAATTTTTAGAAGCTACCTTATCCTGTGTTCAATATCCTGAGCATTTTATTAATCTTGTTATACCCGCATCTTTTTCCCTTACCTATTCGGCACATGAACCTAGATTAGCCATTAAACTAATTCAGGTATGTCTAAATTTATTTCCTCAAGAGTTAGAATTGCTAATCTCATTAGCTAACTTTTATCAACGTCTAGAAGATCACAAAAATGTTATAGATAATGCTAGATTGTGCTGTGCTTTAGCCAAAACACTGCCTGACAAAATATTTTCTATGTATTTGCTTTTGCGAGGATTATTAAGTGCCGGTGGCTACTGGAAAGAAGCTTTAGAAGTTTTTCAGCAGTATGAATATCTCTTATTATCACTAATTCGAGAAAACCCCAGAGGCTTAAATTCAACTCTAACTAATCGTTTAATTAGTGCTAACTTTTTCTTTCCTTATTTGCGTGATCAGCCAAAATTAAATAGAAATATTCAAAATCAACTGATGGAATTATGTCAAGCAAATATCTTAATATATGCTCAAGATAAATATGAAAAATATTCTCAGCATAATTCTCTTCAAATCAGGAATATAAGTTATCATAGAAAGTTAAAAATCGCCTATATATCACATTGTTTTAAAAGGCATTCTGTTGGTTGGTTAGCTAGATCATTATTTCAACATCATAACCAAGAAAAATTTGATATTTATGGATACTTTCTTCATGCTCAAGTTTATAATGATCCTCTGCAAAAGTGGTATCTTAATCAAGTTACACAGGCTCGTAAGTTAGATGGAAGTTTAGAAATTGCTGATCAAATTGCCGCCGATGAAATTGATATTTTGATTGATCTAGATAGTATCACACTTAATAATACTTGTGAAGTTATGGCTCTTAAACCTGCACCTATACAAGCTACTTGGTTAGGTCTAGATGCTGCGGGATTTTCTAATATTGATTACTATATAGCTGATCCTTACGTTTTGCCTGAAACTGCCCAAGATTATTACACAGAGAAAATTTGGCGTTTACCTCAAACTTACATTGCTGTAGATGGTTTTGAAGTTGGTGTACCTACTTTACGACGTGATACTCTGAATATCCCTACTGACGCAGTAGTTTATTATTCTGGACAAAGGGGGTTTAAACGTCACCCTGATACAGTCCGTTTGCAAATGCAAATTATCCAGGGAGTACCAAATAGTTATTTTTTGATTAAAGGTTTTGGTGATGAAGAAGCAGTCCAAAAAATCTTCATTGACATAGCGGAAAAGGAAGGTGTAACAAGAGAGCGTTTAATCTTCCTTGATGAAGATGCTTTTGAAGAAACCCATCGTGCTAATCTTGGTATTGCTGATATTGTCTTAGATACCTATCCCTACAACGGTGCAACTACAACTTTAGAAACCTTATGGATGGGGATACCATTAGTCACCAGAGTAGGAGAACAGTTTGCAGCCAGAAATAGCTATACTATGATGATGAATGCAGGTATCACAGAAGGTATTGCCTGGAGTGATGAGGAATATGTAGAGTGGGGTGTACGTTTGGGTAAAGATGAAAAGTTAAGACAACAAGTATCATGGAAACTGCGACAGTCAAGACAAACAGCACCGCTATGGAATGGTAAACAATTTGCCAGGGAAATGGAGAAAGCTTATCAGCAGATGTGGGAATTACGCGGATAAAATAATAAGTCCGTAGTGAAGAATTTAATTCTCATCATCCGCACTGAAGTGCTGACTAGGAACGGGATTATTAATATTATAGGTTTTTGAATATGACTAGCTCGTTAGAAACACAAGCTCAACAATACTTATTACAGAGGAATTATGCTGAAGCTGCTACCTGTTATGAGCAAGCAATTACAGCAGAACCAGAAGTAAAATCTCATTATTGGAATTTAGGATTATTATTGTTATTGCAAGGGGAAGAAACAGAAGCACAGCTAACTTGGATGATGGGGATGAATGAAGGTGAAGCGGAGGAAGTTGAAAAATGGACTATTGAATTAATAGAAATTTTACAACAGGAAGCAGCACGTCAAGAAATACTTAGTAATTACAAACTTGCTTTTGTGATTCGTCAGCATATCCGAGAAATTATCCCATCAGAGTTAAATAATCTTCTCCATATTATCAGACTAGATATAAAATTAGAGAATTTAACAGGTGATGAATTAACTGATTTAGGAATAATTGAATTACTACCTACAACAGAAAATCTCAATATTCATTTATTATTAAATACTCTAGAAATTCTTCTTAATTATGATCATATACCTGTTTCTATTTTGCAATTTGCAGAAGCTTGTTTAAGTCAAGTCCCTGATTTTCAATTATTTTATAATATTGTTGCTCCAGCAGCTATTAGAATTAATTACTTATTTAGAAAAACCAAATTAGCAATATCATTTCTTGAACTATGTTTAAGTCGCGATCCTGAAAATATCGAAGTTTTATCATATCTGGTTGAATTTTATTTAGCTATTTTAGATTACTCTAAAGCTATCGAAATGGCTAGATTATGTTGTGCTTATGCGAAGAGTTTAACAGATAAACTTTTATCAAATAAATTTTTGGTAAAAGCTTTATTAAATGCTCCCACATATTGGCAAGAGATAATAGCAGTTTGGCAGGAACATGAGATTTTGATGTTATCTTTGATCTTGGAACAACCCACAGATTTATTAGCAGATCAAGTTCTGGGAATATATAGTGTAAATTCTTTTGCTTTTTATCTATTAGATAACCTGCCCAAAAATAGAACTATTCAAAATAATTTAGCTAAATTATGTCAAATCAATATAGAAAAGTATGCTAGTCAAAAAATTCAGCGTTATCAACAATCATCAAATAGAGAACCACATAAATTAAAGAAAATTGGTTATCTATCTCATTGTTTTGGTAGTCATTCTGTTGGTTGGTTAGTATATTGGTTATTTAAGTATCATAACCGTGAACAGTTTGATATTCATACTTATTTTGTTAATTATCAAGATACAAATGATCCGCTTAAGAAATGGTTTATTAATAATTCTACACAGGTATATAAAGGTAGGATTGCTAGTGGTGATATTGCAGAACAAATATATGATGATGAAATTGATATTTTAATTGATCTTGATAGTATTACTTTAGATATTTCTTGTGAAATTATGTCTTTTAAACCTGCACCAGTACAAGTTACTTGGTTAGGTTGGGATGCTTCAGGAATCCCCACAGTAGATTATTTTATAGCTGATCCTTATGTTTTACCAGAATCGGCACAAGATTACTATACGGAAAAAATCTGGAGATTACCGCACACTTATATTGCAGTTGATGGGTTTGAGGTGGGAGTACCAAATATTAGACGTGATACCCTAGATATTCCTAGTGATGCTGTAGTTTATCTGAGTTCTCAACGAGGATATAAACGTCATCCTGAGACAGCAAGACTACAAATGAAAATTATTAAGGAAGTTCCTAATAGTTATTTTTTACTCAAGGGTTTTGGAGACTCGGAAGCTATGCAAGAATTTTTTATACAGTTAGCTAATGAAGAAGGAGTAGACTGTTCCAGACTAAGATTTTTACCCCTAGTTACATCAGAACATATTCATCGAGCAAATTTAGTGATCGCTGATGTTGTTTTAGATACCTATCCTTATAACGGAGCAACCACAACCTTAGAAACGCTATGGATGGGTATACCCTTAGTTACCAAGGTAGGAGAACAATTTGCAGCTAGAAACAGCTACACTATGATGATGAATGTGGGTGTAACAGAAGGAATTGCTTGGAGTGATGAAGAATATTTAGAGTGGGGTGTGCGTTTGGGTAAAGATGCTAATTTGCGACAACAAGTAGCTTGGAAACTCAAAGATTCAAGACAAACATCTCCCCTTTGGAATGGTAAACAATTTACCCGTGAAATGGAAAAAGCGTATCAGGAAATGTGGACCTTGCACGGATAAAAAGAAAAGGCGATTTGAAATCGCATCTATACAGGCAAAACCCACGTTCGTGGGTTAAAAATCTGGATTTTTCATTAGTTCACGCAGGTGGACTTCGTTTGTGTATTAGCGTTTGCCCTTGACGAGGCGAAACCATATTATATTCGCCTAAAACTTTTTAACCATTCTCTAAGAGAGGAATGAACTCCTGACTCCTGACCACGAATAGAGTTTTAGATATTAAATATAGAGTTAAATATAGAGATTTTATTAGGGGGTACAGCAATAAGATTTAGCTGATATTGATATCTTGGATCAGAATCGGCTGCTATGAGTTTTCGTGTATATGGCTGATAATAAAATAGCCGATAACCAATATTTTTTAAATACTCTGAAACCTCAACATTAATACCTTCGCTACCTACTATATTTTCATATAGGATAACTGGAGCAAAGCGATTAATTAACTGCTGACTACCAGCTAGAACAGACATTTCGTGTCCTTCTGCATCTAGTTTCAAAAAGTCTACGTTTTCAATATTTTCTTTGTCTATGAGACTATCTAACGTAAAACAAGGAACTTCTTCAAAAGAGTCAGAGGATATATCTACTGGATCATTTTTAATTACTTGATTTAGTTCATTAGAAATATTTAATACTAATTTAATAGTGCCATTACTATCACTAGCCGCACCACGACAAACTTTTACCCAAGATAATTGATTAATTCTACAGGTTTCTTGCAAACAACGCACACAACCAGAAAAGGGTTCAACAGCAAAAACTCTTCCTGTATTGCCAACTTTTACAGCAGCACTAAAGGTATAAACACCCGCATTAGCACCAACATCAATAACCGTCATTCCTAGTTTAAGATAACTGCGCCAAAATTCCATTTCGTTCTCAAACCAATCTTGTTCAGTAATTAATGCACTTGTAACAATACTATGGAAGCTTGGTTCAACAGCCATAATTAAATCATCTGTAAATGGCAAATAAGTAAACGGACTATCATCAGGCAGTTGAGTCCATTGCCATTCTAAAGATGAGGGATGAAACTGAGCAATTTTTCTAGCTGTTTCTTGCCAAGAATTTGCTAATTCTATTTGGTTTAAATCTCTGTAAGCTAAGTATAAAGATTGTAAAATTGGCGCAGAAGTTGGAAGTAAATTTCTGGTTTGATGTAAAAATAACATTCCTTCATGTATATGACCAATCATTAAATTGGATATACCTAGTTTTAACCCAAGATTGACTAAATTAGGCTGAAGTTGGACTGCTAAATATAAAAACCGAATATTTTCAGAATTAAAAAAGAAAGGTTGTGTCTGCAATAATACTTGACTCAGTAAGAAAATAGCTATTTTATAAGAATTGTACCCAGTTAGAATATGCTCAATAATTTTCTGATCATGAGTACAATTATTTTTGTTTTGTAAAAATATAAAAAATAAATAATTATAATTATCTTTTTCAAAAAGAGTATAAGCTGACTGAAGAGTATAAATAAATGTTTTTCCGACTATATTTGATACAGCTTTAACTTCTCCAATCATGGCATAAATTAAAGCAAGGTGAGTCGCACAAATGGGATTATTATCTATTTCTAATCCATTATTTAAAGCTTCTATAGCCATTTCTAAATAAACTGAGCGCATTACTAAATTATCATCATAATTTTCAGCTTCACTCATTGCTACTACTGCTATATTGTTCCAATCAGCAGATGATTGGGGTTCATCCCAAGAAGTCTTGTCAATAATTAGAGAAAACTGGTGTAAAGTATTAGTGCTAACAGATGGCAATACTTTTTGAATATATTTTAAATAAGACTCAGCGGAGCTAGAAAAAGAATTCATAATTTTAACCTATTTTTTCTACTGTTATTTTAGCCTTTTTAAAACAGAAGAGAGGGCTTCAGTGCTGATAACATTTATGCACAACACTTTTATAAAACTCTTCTAATGCTCTCACACAAGTTAAATCTTCATACAGATGATCATGTCTAGATTTCATTCTTTCAATAATATTATTTTTCCAATCAGAATCCAGTGTTAATTTAACAGCAATTTTAATATACTCTGCTTCTGAATTAGCAATAGTATCGGTGACACCTAGGGTTTTTAAGAAAGCGTAGGAATGACGACCTCTCATAAATTCACCTGGACAAGTAACTATAGGTAAATTACAAGCTATAGCTTGTAAAGTCGTGTTTCCTCCATTCCATCCTAATGTATCTAAGAAAATATCAGAAATCATCATCAATTGTAAAAAACCTTCATGATTCTGACGTGGCAACATCACACAATAATCTTCACCTTTTAAACCAAATTTAGTAAACGCTTTATACACACGCTTTTGAAAGAGTTCTGTAATATATTTTCCTTGGGGAGCAGATAGAAAAATAAATTTTGCTTTACTGACTTGTTTAGCGATCGCAGGAAAGATATAATCATATTGAGGCCAATACTTCCAAATAGATTGACAACATAAATATAAACAATCATCTTCAAACAATTCAAAGTCATAACGATTTTTCTTAGTATCAGGGATAATAGGATATGAATAGTATAATCCTGAATTTGGTAAGCGGATTAGTTGTTCTGAATAATGCTCTTGACCATTTTCTGGTTCCATTAAATCACCAGATAAATAATAATCAATTGTAGGTAAACCAGAAGTAACAGGACAGCCCCAAGCAGTACATTGAATAGGAGCTAATCTTAAAGCAGCAAGTTGAGTATCAATAGGAAAAGCTTCAATAGCAGGAAATACTAAAATATCTAATTTATCAGCTAAAACTCGTTGGGATATTATTTCTAAATCTCCAGCATAAACAGGAATATGCACAAAATAATCACTATGTAATTTGAATTTTTCTGTCATTAAATCTATTGTAGTACCGACATGATAACAATAGATTTCAAAATCTTGGTGATTATGATTCTTTATCCATCCTAAAGACCAATTTGCACCATTATGATTATAGAAATAAGCTGATAAATAACCAACTTTAATTTTATTAGGTTTCTTAATTATTGATAGTGTTTGTGAAAATTGAGGATAATTAGCTGTGATAATTTTATGCACAATTTGCCCATATTTTTTTTGTATATCTATATCATTTCTAGACTGCAAAGCTATATAACGATATATTTCTTGATTGATTCCATCTAAGGCGTTTTTACATTCTTGTTCAGTTTTGAGAGCAAGAGATTCTACTAATAAATGTAAACCTATACGAAAATTTTTTATATAAAGATTAATTTCTTCTGTGTCTTGATAAACAATCGGAATAGTTTGCCAACTTTGGATGTTTAAACGCAAATTATCTGGAAATAATGCCGATGCTTTTTTGAGTTCTACAATTGCTTCTTGTGTTTTGCCAGAAAGTTGTAATAGCTCACCTAATAGGACGTAGAAATAAGCATAATCTGAATAAATACTAATTATTCCCCTACCTCTCTTTCTCTCTTTTACACACACTCTCTCTCCCTCTCTCTCTTGTACACACTCTTTCTTTCTCTTTTACTGAGTGTATTTTCCCAACCTTACTAGGACCAACGCAGAGATGATGTCACCCCCCCCCTGCTATCGTGACTGGGAAAC
>OGVQ01000074.1_pt1 | contig 26046 bp, 25 predicted proteins | sample 1575801 | NCBI WGS metagenome assembly OGVQ01 (sample SAMN07581550, study PRJEB24739) | freshwater metagenome | place: Singapore | collected 2015-04 | reverse complement strand
GTTTCCCAGTCACGATAAACCCTCGAATATTTCTACAATCTCATACTCGATACCTAGTTTGTCCAATGCTTCATAAAGTTCTTCAGCAGTCACATCAATCTCCTTTGAATAGTTCAACTACTTTACAAACTGCGATAACTACCACAGCCACGACAAAAATTTCCTGCAACATTTCAGTCATATCACCACCCCTCTTTGTTGAAAAGACAAGCCACACTATTAGGTATGGCATAGAACACATCTCTGCCCACCTCTGCCCTGACACCTACTTCAACGGCAACTTGCCCACCATCAAAGTAATAGGTCTCGTCATCTTCTTCACTCTTACCCCAAAACGTCTTGGCAATATGATGATGAATCGCATCAGGGTCTCCATCAGTCGCAAAACGAATTGAAGTGTCCACCCCATACTCACCTATCCGTATGTTTAGTGTTGCTAAGTAATACTTCATCTCAACCTCCCGTCTAACGTTAGCCGTTAATGTGAACTGCTACACCCACGCTTGGGTTCGCCGATCTGTTGTTCAATATGCACCACAACACAGGTACACTCCATGTGCCCCAACCACCTACGTAACCATCGGTGAGCATCACCACGCACTCGGGCTTGATACCTCGCTCGTTAAGATATTGTGGTACGCATGTAGGATCAGTCCCACCACCCCCTGCGGGTTTAGTAGACTTCACCAAGTTGTCGAGTTCGTCTTGCATGTACACCTCAGTACGGCATACTGCGGTATCCCAGTACATTACATGCACCTTGCTCGGCTTAACTTGTTCACAGATACCTTTGATCTCGCCAAGGAAGTTGTTCAGTTCAGTCTGACCAATAGACCCTGACGTATCAATAGCCACCACAATCTCACCCATGGCTTCACTAATTGCACTTGGCATCAACATGTCCATACCCACATATCTGCGGTTCGGTTTGCGCCACGTTGAATAGTCCTTGCCCGAGCATGTCGTCTTAACATACTCACGCAATAGTTCCCGCCAATCCTTCTTGGGTTCCAACAGTTCAGTCAAGTCTCGACTACCACCCGACCCGACCTTACCCGCTAGGGCTACACCTTGACGCACGGCTTCATCAATTTGTTTGGCAAGTTCTTCTTGCTCTTCGTCTGATAACTCATGCGCCCCCTCCCAGTCATGGTCATCGAAGCCAGTTCCGCCCTCGTCTCCCCCCTCGTCGCCACCATCTTGCGACTGAAGTAAGTCGAAAACTTCCTGTGCGTTCATGTCCTTGTACTTCTCGTCATAACACCCACCCTCGGGCATCTTGATCCAACCCTCCTTACCCGCCTGACTATGGATAAGTTTGTGGTTAATGACGTAATCACACGCACGATTAGCACGATCATGGTCTATGTCGCTAAGATGTTTCCACGTTGTTAGGTGGCGATACATCTTGTGATAGCACTCATGTAGCATGAGGAATCTAAACTCGGCATCGTTGAGACTATCAACAAAACCTCGACCATACTTCTCGTCACGACCATTGGTACACGCAGTAATATCTTTGTCTACCACTTGCTTACTACCGATCATGAGCACACCCGCCAAGGCGACAAACTCGTCACAACCAATCAAGTCTGTCGTTGCCTTGTACATGCGTTGCTCTGCGGTAAGTTGTTTACCGATTGTTAGCATTTCATTCTCCCGTCTAACGTTAGTCAATTACTTCTTATCTGCCCCGAACATGAAGTTGTTGTCCATGCACCACTGGGTAAACTTTTTGTTAGTCATAACAACCCCTTGCTTCTTGTACTTGGGATAGCGTACCTGCAAGGCGAACAATGCCTGTGCTTCCTTGTCCAAGCGATTCATGTAGTCCATCCAAGAATCAATGAACTCCTTGCTCATGGTAGCCAAAGCACGGTGCACAACCATCACCACACCCGAAGATGTTGAGGGGATCTTAGCGGTCTTAGGATCTGCCTTGATCTCGTCTTGCTTGGGCAACTCATCAACTAGCTTGATATATGCGCCAAGGTCTACACCCGCACGATCACCGATAGTGCCCATGAGATTAGACTTCAGTGCGTTGTCGCTGATCTTGTCCTTAGCCCACAACCAACGACTTGCCAGTTCAAGGGAACGTGGAGTCACGAAAGCGGGTCTCTGAGACTTGGGGTGATAGATATACGGATTACCCGATACCTGATCGTCAGGATTGTCCACTTCTTCATACGACTGGAACAACCGAGCACCCTCCTCCTTAACCCATAAGATCATGGCGGGATGAATCCCTGCGTTGTACGCATACCCCTCGATCCACTCGTCTGCCGTAGGTTTCTTCATACGCACCACAGTAATACGATTGCGGTGATGTGGCATCAACAAGTCACCCACACCCTCACCACCTAGATTAGTGGTAGCGAATATGTACGACCCCTTGGGTAGTGGCTTAGTACCGAAGGTACGCTCGAGCATCACCCGCATCATGCCATTCTTGACCGCAGGGTTCGCCTTACCAAACTCGTCAATCATTAAGATGATCGGCTTGTCATGGTGCAACCCCATCTCCTCGTTAGGCACAAACCGTACGAAGTCCTCGGTGCTATCGTCACGCAGGATCTTAGGCAACATCAAATCGCCAAGATCTTTAGTAGTACAGTCAAAGTAGCACGGTACATGATCGGGCAGTTTCTCTGCCAAGATCTTTAGGATAGATGACTTACCTGTGCCCATGTGACCTTGCACAAGCATGGTACCGTCAGGGTTCGCTAGAATCGACTCGACTACCTCGTCAAGTGATTGTGAAAATAATTGGTCAGCAGTTTGTTTCATTTGTTTCTCCTGTTAAAAGTTGTGTCTAAAGTTAGACGAATATTCACCACTTACGACTCATACAACACACAAAAAACTTCTTACCACGTTAAGTCTTTGAGCAGTGCATCTACCTTGCTCTTGGTATCGTGACGTAAGTCGTCGTCCTCCCGCAGTGCATCGGGGGTGACTCCCATCAAGATGTTCTCTATACGTAGACGTGCCTGTTTCATACGGGCATCGCCTGTCACGTTAAACTTGTCCAATAACTTGCACATGTCCATGACGTTTGTGACCAATGAGTCTCGAAAGATCTGTTTCTTCTCACCCGCTAGTCGCTCACTCATGTTCTTGAGCGCCTCGTGCATACGCTCCCATGGCTCTGCCAACGCTTGTTGTAAGTTGTCCGCATATGCCTTGGCATAACTCATGTTAAGTTGTTGCTGTGCGTCATTACCAATGTCCACTCGCCAGTCGCCTACGCTAGGCACTGGGGAATACTTGACTGAAAATCTATACTTCTCGAGGATCTCGTCCTTGCTCGGATAGTCCTCGGTGTTGAACAACGCACCCAACTTACCCTGTGCTCGGGCAATCATGTTGTCATACTCGCCAATGAACTCGCCCACCAACCTACTGAACTCACCCTCCATCTCGGTGATCCGCTTTTGGTAATCGAAATACATAGCCGTTGTGAGTAAGCGCAACCCGCTATCCGACCATGGCATCGTGGCATAGTAGTGGTACGTCCGCACCGTACCCGCATACTTAGAGATAGCCTCAAACTGTGGCTCATCTGCAAACAACTTCTTGTGATAATTACCCGCCCTAGTCTGGGTATTCTTCTGCACGTCAATCTCGGCACTAACTTGTTTGTCAAACTTGCGCCCTGTCCATGTGCTGATGTTCAACTCCACGAGCATGGCACTACTACTGATACTGGGTACGCTACCCACGTCCACGTGAAACTCTTGGCTAACGTTAGACGCAACTTCCTGATTACCTGTTGTCATGTTTTTCTCCTGTTAAGTTAATGACATTCACTACGCCCTTACAACTCTTTACCACTATATATTATATTTTACTAGACTTTAACATCATTGTCCAGTTTTCAGCCCACCGAAATGCCTACGTGGCACGTTGAGGATAATGCGCTCCTCGTCCATGCTTTGTAGTACCACCTCGTGCTCTGTCCAACCAATCACACAGTAGGTTCTTTTGCCTATGCGTTTAATGTCGCCTGTCCGCATATGCCCCCCTTATCTGAATAGCCAAAGCACAAATAGAACTGGGAGAGATAGCCCCGCCCCAATCCAAAAGAACGTCATGAATAAGTCGCTAAACCACTCGAGCGCATGGCGAAAGTCTGACTTGTGTCGCTCTACCGCACAGGCATACTCCCACCCCTTGAACGCTTCGTTAACTGAGCGATACGTGACCCCCGCTACGTGGTGAGGATTCTCGGTACTCCGATAAGTCCGCATGTCCACCCCCTCAACTACTATGCCTGTCTTGATTACAGGCTTGTCCGTCTTAGTCTTGCTCATATACAACTCCCTTCAATTTATCAATGGTTTGTTCTACAACATCTTTACCGTATAACTGCCTGATAGCAATTAGCCGACCCGCCTTGCGAGGATCGAGCATAAACTGCGCCTTGGTCTCCTCTGTCCCTGCAACCGCTAGGATCGCTTCAAGCATAAATATGGTGTCTTCACCTGACATGGTTCTCATTTAATCATCTCCTTTGGTATGCCAATCGGATTCGATCTCATTACCATTGATAAAAACGGCAAACTGCCCCGCCTGCATGGCTTCGTTAATGTATAAAGAAGTGCCGTCGTTGAAGTGCATGGTCAAACCCTCACCCCACGGATCTGCGTACACAACACTCGCCACTTGCTTACCTACTAAGTTCTCAATGTTCATCTCATTCTCCTTCAAAGGTTTTGATCCAATCTACATAAACTTCTTCAGGTTTTACCCAACGGCAAACACGTTTCCAATCGGGCATGTCTATGGGATAGTCAAGCAACATCTCACCCCTATCTACCCGCACCAACTTAAAAAACTCGGGGGCATCAGGTTTGCGATACAACTTAACTACTTTCATTTCACTAGCCCTCCCTTGTTGTTGATACCCTTGAGATCGACCTTGTTTGTAAAGAGCATGTAGTTACTCTTGTGCATGGGGGGATTAATAGCGGTTCGCAACTCTCTGTCCCAGATTGTTGCGGAAGTTTATGCTATTTTGCTGACGGGTGCAAGTGCGACTGAGGCTGTAGTTCGGGGTTGTCAGATGCTAGAAGATGAACCCCGCTTTAATGCTGGTACTGGTTCTGTCCTCCAATCTGATGGACAAATCCGTATGAGTGCTTCCATTATGGATGGGACAACGGGGCGGTTTAGTGGTGTGATTAATGTGTCACGAGTCAAGAACCCGATTGAAATGGCGCTGTTTTTGCAAAACTCTGATGATCGGGTTTTGTCTGATTATGGCGCGGCCGAGTTGGCGCGGGAGTTGCAACTGCCTAGTTATAATGGTTTAACTGATTTGCGCTTGAAAGAGTGGACTCTAGAACGCCAGGATAACTTTAAAAGAACCATGGCTGGGGTAGTAGCAGAACCAGAAACAGCAGAAAGTGCTGGTAGGGGAACTATTGGTGTTGTGGCTTTAGATGGTTATGGTAAATTAGCTGTTGGTACTTCCACCGGGGGTAAGGGCTTTGAACGCATTGGGCGAGTCAGTGATTCAGCTATGCCAGCAGGTAATTATGCTACTACTCACGCAGCAGTTAGTTGTACAGGAATTGGGGAAGATATTATTGATGAGTGTTTAGCAGCTAAGGTTGTGGTGCGTGTGACTGATGGAATGTCACTACGGGAGGCTATGGGGCGATCATTTACAGAAGCAAAGAAGAATAATCGGGATTTTGGAGCGATCTCCCTTGATGCCACTGGTGCGATATCCTATGGTAAAACCTGTGAGGTATTACTGGCTGCTTACCATAACGGGGACAAAATTGCCGATACCTTGGAATGGAATGATCAAGAATTGATTGGTAATTGTTAATAGGGAACAGGGAACAGGCAATACTTCGACTTCGCTCAGTAACCAGAGGTAAGAGGCAAAATAGAAGGAATGTAGGGGTAATTCATGAATTACCCCTACCCAAGAATAGGACTAGTAAAGGTTTTTTGCCACATCATGCCTAAGTTTTACCAATATTTTCCTGATTGGTATAAAATGTAGATATAAATTAATGATATTCTCTGGGTTTTTCGCGCTTTTGTGGTCAAAAAAATGAATCCCCCAATTACACAATCTTGGCAAGATGTTCGCGCAGCATTAAAAAAAATCTGGGGATATGAGGATTTTCGCCCTCCCCAACAAGAAATTGTTAATTGTTTAATTTCTCAAGAAGATGCCCTAATTATTATGCCCACAGGTGGCGGTAAATCTATTTGCTTTCAACTTCCTGCACTGCTACAAACAGGATTAACTTTAGTAATTTCTCCTTTAGTAGCACTGATGGAAAACCAAGTTGAGGAATTACGTCAACGTCAACAAAAAGCAGCACTTTTACATAGTGAGTTACCCGCACTTCACCGCCAGGCCACTTTGCAAGCTTTAGACAAACATCAATTAAGATTATTATATTTATCACCGGAAACCTTACTCAGTCCAACAGTATGGAATAAGCTATCTGATCCCCAACTACAAATTAATGGTTTGATTCTAGATGAAGCACATTGTTTAGTACAATGGGGTGATATTTTTCGTCCTGCTTATCGGCGTTTAGGAGCAGTGCGTGATGCCTTACTCAAATCCAAACCACTGGGAACAAAAATTAGTATAGCCGCTTTTACAGCCACCGCCGATCCCATAGCCCAACAGATTATTTCTACAGTTTTAAAATTAGAGCAACCTAAAATTTTTCGCATTAATCCCTATCGGCAAAATTTACAGCCAACAGTCCGAATTGCTTGGACTCCTAAAGATAGAAAACAACAATTATTAAAGTTTATTCAAAAACGACCCAATCAAGCTGGATTAATTTATGTACGTACCCGCAGAGATGGCGAAAATTTAGCCCAGTGGTTAACAGAAAATGGCTATCATACTGCTAGTTATCATGGAGGATTACGTGCAGAAGAACGGCGGAATATCGAAGCTAGTTGGTTAGGGGGAAAAATTCCTTTTGTGGTTTGCACTTGTGCTTTTGGCATGGGGATAAATAAACCGGATGTGCGCTGGGTAGTTCATTTTCATGCGCCCCATTTATTATCTGAATATGTGCAAGAAATCGGGAGGGCGGGTAGAGATGGTAAACCTGCTGATGTGCTGACTTTGGTAAGTGAACCGACAGGTTTATTAGATCCTGAAGATAAGCAACGACAGCATTTTTTTGAAGAACAATTGAGGACACAACAGCAAAAAGCCCAACAATTAGCTAAAAAATTACCACCCCAAGGTGATGTAAATACGGTAATTGAAAAATTTCCTACCGGTGGAGTAGCACTTTCTCTTTTACACAGCAATGGAGAATTAGAATGGCTTGATCCTTTTCATTATGCCATTGTTTCACCTTCCGGAAATCTACCTAATACCCAATTACAAGCTGCTAAACAAATGAGTAAATATCTCACTACTAAAAAATGTCGTTGGCAGTTTTTATTAAATGCCTTTGGTTTTGAAGTTCCCACAACTAATTGGCGTTGTGGACATTGTGATAATTGTAAACCTCAATCATTTCCTATTTTACAAAATACCATAAAAATTTGATTAAAATAGTATAGGGGCAATCCGATACTTTTTTCTTAACAGTCAACCGTTAACCATCAACCCCTAATTTTTTGTTGGCTCTTGGTTACAATATTGATTTAACTGTAATCCTAAAGCATCTGATTCCTTACCAGCAGTTTTAGCTGCTGTTGTGAGTGTAGAATCAATTTCTTTTCTAGCTTTGGCGATTTTTATTCTGCCATCAGATGATGCCTCTGCTTGTTTGGTTTCTTCTAGAGCATTTGCAGCTTTAGCTATGGCTAAACTGAGGTTATCAAATACTTTGATCAATCGGGTTTCAAATTTTTGTAATGTGGGGTCTTCTAAATTTAAGTCCTGAATTGACTTGGTGACATTTTTCAAATCTTTGGATAATTGGAAACTTGTAGATACTTGCTGACCTTTTTTTGTGTCAATCAGTGATGTACCCTGATTAACAACTTTAATTAATCGCTGACATTGGGAGATTTTACTTTCGCTGCAACTAGTAACCAATAAAGCAATGCTCAGACTAACAGGAGCAATAACTGAATAACGAGTAAATAACATTTAAAAATTCAAAATTCAATATAGAGCTTACAGTAGGCGACAAGTTCAGGAAGTTCTTCACAAAAGATACACAAAATTCAACATTGAAAATAACAATGGAGAATTTTGTGTTGAGCAATTTACCAATCTACTGGCAACCCTAATCTATCTAAGGTTTTTCCATCTTGCAACAGTGGTTGAATGTCTCTGTCTATTTGGATTTTACCCGTAGATAGAACTAAAGCTCTTTGGGTAACTTTTCCTAGCCAGTTCAGATCATGGGAAGCTATTAACATTACCTGAACAGGCAATTTTAATAGTACATGGGCTAAATGTCGTCGCCATGCTGGGTCTAGTCCGTTGGTTGGTTCATCTAGGATGAGAATAGCCGGATCTAGGGCTAAAATTGCGGCTAGGGCGGCTAAACGTCTTTGTCCTCCCGATAGTTCATGGGCAGAACGGTGCGCGTAGGCGGCGAGTCCAAAGTCGGCTAAGAGTTGATGGGCTTTTTCCTTGGCGGCTATGGGTGAAACACCATAATTCAGTGGACCAAAGGTGATATCTTCCAAAATTGTCGGCATAAATAATTGGTCGTTAGCATCTTGGAAACTAAAACCAATTTGTTGCCGTATTTGTGGCAGGGTGTTGGGTAATAGGGGGATACCGTTAATCCAGATTTTGCCGCTTTGGGGATGTTTTAAGCCGATGAGGTTTTCTAATAGGGTGCTTTTTCCTGAGCCGGTAGCACCCATGAGGGCAACGCGATCGCCTGTTTTCAGGCTAAAAGAAATATTATCTAATACGGGCTGCTGTTGTGAATAGGCATACATCAGATTTTGGACTTCAACAACACCAGTATGCGGACCAGAAATGGAAATTTGGGGATTAGAAGTTAAAGAAGTCAAGATTCACCACTCAAATAACAGTAAAGTAGGAATTTAGGGTTAAACAAGTAGCTATCACCCCAGCTATTAATAGGGTAAAGCGTTCTTTCAGTTTGAGGGTGGAATTTATGGGTAATTCTCCATCATAGCCACGGGCTACCATAGCCCCATAAACTCTTTCGGCTCTGTCCAGAGTGCGAAGATATAAAGAGCCTATCATAGAGGCGCTGGCGTAGCGTAGCCATCCTGCTGCACCATTTAAACCACGTAATTGGGCGCTACGTTGCATTTGGGTCACTTCTAAGAGCAATATTTCTAAATATTGGGCAGCTAAAATCAGGTTTTCCTTGAATGGTAGTGGTAAAGGTACGCTTTTGAGGGCGATACCTAAACTGTGGGGAGGTAAGGTTAATAAAAAACTATTCATGGTAATTAAACAAACTAAGGAACGCACAAGTAGAAAACTGGCTCGTTCCCATCCCAAAGGTAAAGCGATGAGTGATAGAAAAATTAATTCTGAACCTAATAAACCGCCTAATTTGCGAATGGGTACTTGTAATATGCAAACCCATACAAAAGCGATCGCCCCATACACAAATAAATTAGACCAGGTATGATGTTTGAGAAAAGCTGCCCCCATCACAATAATTAGGGATAACTGCAAGCGTAATGGCAAGGAAATTTTAAGCATTTTTTGGTTTCATGACTTTAGCAATCCCAAAAGCGACTGTAAAACAGGCTGTAGCACCTACTAAACCGGCAATACTTGTACCGATTTGACCTAAACTTTTAATCTCATAGTCAGCAAAGGGTGTTGCTACTGGAACTCTGACTTCTTGAGCTAAATTAATAAAACCTAGAGTTTCGGCCGCTTTTTCTAAACCATCTGGCCAAGCAGAGGCAAAGAGAGATAACACCCCGGCAATCAGTAAAATACTAATAATAGGAACTAACCAACCTCTGATTTTTTGTTCTTCACCGGGTAACAAATCGGGACGAGCTTTAGCTAGATAAGTTAACACACCTCCGGTAATTAATCCTTCCCCCACACCGATTAAAATATGTACACCTGTCATGGTGGGTAAAACTAGGTTAGCCGGTGCTGTTCCAGAAAGTGCTAGTTCAATGGCACAAGCGATCGCTGCTACAACTACACTCACACAGGCTGCTATCCCCCCAGCTAGGGGTAAACGCCCTTTATAACCCCCCAATAGTCTTTCTAAGGTTTGAGTCAATCCCCAGGCTACCCAAACGCCAACTACGCCCATATTTAAAATATTTGCCCCCAAGGCGGTGATACCACCATCAGCAAATAGCACTGCCTGAATAATTAACACGGTAGCAATACATAACATTCCCGCCCAAGGACTACCTAAAATAATCCCAGCTAAAGCACCTCCTAATAAGTGGCCACTTGTGCCACCGGCTACGGGAAAATTAATCATTTGCGCGGCGAAAATAAAGGCGGTGGTTAATCCAAGAATGGGGGCGCGACGTACCCCAAAAGCCGTTTGCGATCGCCTTACAGCTACAGATAAAGCGGCTATACTAGCTAAACTTGTAGCCACTGCTACGGGAACAGAAACAAATCCATCTGGAATGTGCATGAGAGTTTCTATTTTTTAAATGTTTTTACAGAGTAATTTCAGGAATATAACTACCCAGCCAATTAATAGCAACCTAAAATTTACCTCTTTTTACCATGCCTTATTTCTGGATTTTTTGGGATTATTTTTGCCAATATTTATAATACAAAATACGTCAAATTATATATTTTTTTTGTTAATTGTTAATATTTATAAATCTTTATTACATCTTCTCAGATTCCAGGCTCATTCTAGTTGGAGTAGGTCTGATAAGTATTCGGACACAATTATTAATCTCTTTAGAGATTACGCTCATGTACGACAATACAATTGCCGTACTACCATACCAACATACTTATACTTTGGTGAAAACGAATTTCTTCTAACTCGCACCATCAAACAACTAAAAACCCACACTCTAGATCAACAATGGGCAAACTTTAACTATACAGAATACCCGCCAGAATCTAAAGAAACCATTCCTCAAGCATTATCCGATATCATGACACCACCAGTTGGGAGTGGAGGAAGATTAGTACACCAACAGCACATTACTGGGAGTTTGTTCAAAAGAAATCTTGTTGCAGTTGGAGTCCATTCTCCCCAAAATTCCCTCAACAAATACCCTCCTGATCACCAACACTCACAAACCTGACGCGAGAAATAAATCAGTCAAACTACTACTGGAATACGCACAGGTAAAAGAATTTCCTCTCATTCCCCAATGGCAAACCCAAGCATTAATACAGCAAGCTCGTACTTTAGCTGACGAAGTAGGTGTAACACTCATACCAATTCTGTATGAAGATGCGCTAAATTTAGATCATAAATCAACCACGAAGACACGAAGGAAGCGAAGAAAGAAATACAAGATCAAAAAATTCGGCGCAAGCTCATATAGAGACGATAAAACGCGATAGCGCAAGCACTGACTCATCAGTTAGCTGTTAATGCGATAACGAAGCACCGATGCAAGCAGATCGCCTTTCTATGGGTAATGAACTCATCAAAAACCTGATTATTTTGTAGGAGTAATTCATGAATTACCCCTACGTTCATCATTTTTTGCGTCAGTCCTATTATTAAAAAACTCTACATTAATTAACTGCTAAATTAATTTCTGCGTAGCGTTTCTGAAGATCCTTAATTGTAAATAAAGCCACAAATTGCAAACCGACAGATTGATATAACTCCCCACCACCTTGTAGACGATCTATCAGAGAAATTACCCTATCTACAGTATAGCCAGCCGCCTGTAACCGTTCTACAGCTTTGAGTGCAGATTGTCCAGTTGTGACTACATCTTCCAAAACAACAACTTTTGCACCTGGAGGTAAACTTGGCCCTTCAATATAAGCCATTGTTCCATGTCCTTTGGCTTCTTTGCGAATAATTAAAGCAGGTATCGCCCTATTTTCATACACGGAAACCACACTAACTGCTGATACAATCGGATCAGCCCCTAAAGTTAAACCAGCTACAGCTTGCGTATCTTCCGGTAATAGTGGTAGTAATAATCTCGCTAAAGCCAAAGCACCTTGAGGATGGAGTGTTACCTGTTTACCATTAATATAGTAAGAACTACGTTGTCCAGAGGAAAGAACAAAATCACCTTCTTGATAAGCAAGCTGACAAAATAAATCTAGTAACTTTTCACGGAGAACAGTTAAATCAGTAGTGGTAGCCCAAGTATCTGATTTATCAGGGGTTTGAGAGGAATAAGACATTACAAACCATTAAAAATTGTGTTACACCAAAATTGAAACTCAACAGAGTTATCAACTTAAGCATAAATTAAGATTCATCCCAAAATTGAGGAGTTGACAACATGGGTATAAAATTTCCGTCCTCGAGTGGATTATTGGTACTTTTAGCTACTATCGCTTTTATCTCACCTGCTCAAGCTGAAAGTGAACCATCTAACTATGAAACAACAAGTAACGCTTTTGTAAAAGCTTATTTTCACAATGATCCAAACTTTTACGAAAATGGCAGCTTTAAACGTCAAGTCGAAGCTTTAATCGGTTCTCCATCTAGCTACGGTAGTTCTTTCACCGACAATGAAATCGCTAAAGATGCCCAACTTATGAATATCCTGTATCAAGATGTTCTCGCCCAACAAAGCACAAATGATCCCTATCTTCGCACACCTGACTTACCCAATCCCTACGACTCTTCCCTTTTAATGTCTCCTCGGTACAATGGCAATAAACTCAGAGTTGGTACTGAATACCGATTTCAAAATTTAGCCCCTCGATAAATCTTGTAGTGCGGGCATCTTGCCCGCTACAATTATCTAAGTCTGACTACCGATAGGTAAATGCTTACTTTAAATCTAATAATCCCACTTCTTTTAATTTAGGGTTAAAGCGGATTTGTGTTTTTACTCCCCTGGTGGCTAAAACTTCTAAAATTTCTTGTTCAACCCGCCGCGCCACATTTTTTAAAACTTTGCTTTTAGCTAATTCATCAATAGCTATATTCTCATAATTATTTTTTTCTTCTGCTGTCATTAATGGTTTGACATCAATGGGATTAATCCATGTTTGTCTATCTTCAACATTAGCCATATAACCAGGATTTTCCTGAATCCAAGATTTTTCAATATTCTCTAAAAGTGAGCGGTTAGGACGTTCTATAGTTTGTACTTTTACCCAATAGCAGTTTTCATGTTGTCGGACTAAGTGCTGCATTAAACTCAAATAAATATCACGAGAATATCCAATGAATGCCAGAGTTTTATCTTGATTGAAAATGGCATAAACTCCTATTTTACCTTGAAATTCTGATATAACTTCCCCATCACCATCAATATATGGATAGTATTCCAAACTAGCTAAACTTGATGAACCCATTTCCATTGTCATAAATTAGTTAAATAATCAATTATCCAATTAAAATTTATCATAAAAGATGATAGACACAAACTAAAATAAAGAATTATAATTTTAGCGTAAGTATTCAGCTATAGCGCTCGTTCATACCCATATCCCCGACTTCTTTGATTAATTGTGTCCATCAATGATAAATTGATCATAGAAGTCGGGGATATTTTTACCTCACCTGAATTCTTACATTTTAGCTATTGATGATTGTCAAGAATTTAAACTCTATTCAGTACCAAAATATGAAATCATTTTTGCTCATGTTAATGATTTTCTGCTGTGAGTGCATATTCCATAAGAGTGCTAACGCTGAAAGTCAACCTACTGTTACCCCAACAGTACAAGAGAATCAAGCGCGGAATCTCATCACAGAACCGGCGACAATTAACAATTATTGGCATCAAGCAAATCAAGGAAATAACGAATTATCTTTAAGCATCAGCGACCCAGAATGCAAAAAAATCAATCCTATTAACTATATCAATAATCCACAGTCTTTTTTTCAATCATGTGCCGATGCTAATAACTCAAATCGTCGAATTTATGAACCAGTTGAGTATTTAAAAGTCCCACCTCTGGATTCTGGAATTAAGATCAAGCTTGGTGATTTTTAATTGGGGATTGGTTGTGAGAATTCAGGTGAGGAGATAAGATCCCCGACTTCTTTTATTTATTGTCTTAGAAGTCGGGGATCTGGGTATGGTGGTCAAACGTCAACAGTCAACCATCAACATTACCCGATTTTATTCATCATCAAAATCGTCATCATCGTCTCCGTCATCTCCATCATCATCAAAATCATCATCTTCTACAAGGGCGCTAATTTCATCAGCAATGAGATCATCATCATCATCATCGAGGATGAGACGTTCCCCCATTTTGCCGCCAAAACTACCTTCACCCATACCCTGTACATCCAGATTATAGAGTTTAGCGGTACGGTCATCTAAAACCATATCTAAAGGATCATCTACTTCATCCAGTACCCCAGTACCTATATCGGTTACATAATCGTCAATTGTTCCCGCTTCCTCATAAGTATTGTAACCAGTACCAGCAGGAATCAAACGACCGATGATCACGTTTTCCTTCAGACCGCGCAACCAATCAGATTTACCCTCAATAGCGGCTTCAGTTAATACTCTGGTTGTTTCTTGGAAAGATGCCGCAGAGATGAAACTGTCAGTATTTAAGGATGCCTTGGTGATACCTAGTAACATTGGTGTATATTGCGCTCTTGCCCCACCTGTAATGGACATAGCCTCATTCACCTGTTCTACTTGGCGCAGTTCTACCAGTTCCCCAGGGAGCATGGTAGTATCACCACCGTCATCAATACGGACTTTATTGGTCATTTGGCGGACAATGACTTCGATGTGTTTATCAGAAATATCAATGCCTTGGGACTGGTACACCATTTGTACCTCATTCACCAAAAAGGTTTGTACCTTTTGTAAAGCATGAGAGGCACAGGCATAAACACCATCTTCTGAACCCAAACTGAAGAATATCTCTAGGATTTCGTGGGGGTTGGATGGTCCATCTGTCAGGGGTTGACCTGCCACAATGTGCGCTCCGTCAGGAACTATCAGATTTTGTCCAGGACCGAGGGGATAGTCTGTCACCGCGCCATTATCTTCAATGACTTTAATGGAATATGCTTCACGGGTAATAGATGTTGCCTCATCGCCATCACCATAGACTATCTTGACTTCTCCAGGACGACGCGCCAGGATACAGCCTTCCTTGGGTTTACGGGCTTCTAGCAGTTCTTCAATCCGGGGTAAACCTTGGATAATGTCCCCAGTTTTCGCCCGTTCAAATACTAGTAACACCAAATTATCACCCCGTTGTACCAAGTCCCCATCTTCCACTTGCAGCACTGCACCGGGACTGACTCGGTAGGGACGACCAACGCGGAGAGTGATGGTGTAAGCTGATTTGTCCGTTGTCAGTTGTCCGTTGTCCGTTGCTGTGCCACTGAGGACTGATGACTGATCATTGACAACTTCCACCACCTGTCCAGATTCAGCCGCTAGGATACCGGGGGCAATTTCGCTACCTTCGACTACTAAATCTCCAGTTTTCACCTTGGGAGCAACGCTAGTATTCACTGTCATCAAATCATGTTGACGTAATACTAAACAACGACGCACTGTTTCTGTGCCTTTTTGCACACCGCGAACTATGCCACCTTCTTTACACAATATCTGAGTCCGGGCAACGACCGCACCGGGGGCAATAGTATCACCATCCTTAACTTCTAGGTTAGTTTGGGTACTGCCTTGGGTAGCATCGGCGGTGATATCTCGACGCATTACCAGTGATTCTAAAATCACCAACTGCAAACGCTGAATTTCTTCGTTGTCTGGGTCAGGAATCAGTTCTATATCCGCCGCTAAGGGAGAAGAACCGTGTTCACTATCTGTTTCTTGTTCGATTTCTAAAACTATCTGTGTCCGCAGCAGTTCCACCCCTTCCACAGATTTCACCCGTTCCGAATCTTTGTAGGGAATACGTTGTACTGCCCGCAGTTGGATAGAACGGCCTGTGTGTTGACTCACGGAAGTGGTAGCAGGAACATCGGGGTTAGTGGGGACTGGAAATTCCACTACCGGACGACTTAGCAGGGCTGGACCTTCGGGAGTTTCTACATATTGGATGTAGCGCAATTCTGTGGCGGTTGTCCCTTGCAGTTCTTCCCCAGCTTGGAGGAAGGTATCATTTTTTTCCATGACTGCTTCCGGGTCATCTACCATCAGCAGTTCACCGGGTTTAATCACCACTTCCCGGAGAATGTCGTTCTTTTGGGTAACTTCTACCACACCACCAGTTTGACAGAAGATGTCTTTCACTACTTCTGTACCTGGCTCAACAAACTGACCATCTTCTACTAGTAATAGAGAAATATCTTTGTTAACTTCGTGGGTTTCTTCTGGTATCCACAGGAGTGTTCCGCCTTGAACTACTTCATAACCCAGTTTGGCTTTACCTTTTTTCTGCACTTCTACGCCGGCAAACTTCAAGAAGCCCCCGGTAGTGGTGCGGTAATGATCATCTATCAGTTCAGCTACTACTTGTCCATTTTGTACCTTTGTTCCAGGAGTAGCCCGGAGGTTAAATTCTTGGTTGTTGGCAGTGGTAATTAAGTAGTTGTTCCGTCCTTGGGAACTATGCACGGTGATGGCGGCTTGGTCAAGAATGACGGAAGCGGTAATGATTTCGATTTCTCTGGTGGCTTTACCGGGAATTACTTCTGGTAAGCGGACGACACCACCGTGAATAGTGGTGAGCTTGGTTTCTGCTAAGACTCCGTTAGTGTCAATGGCATCGCCATTTTTAACTATTAGTTCTGCACCGGGAGGCAAGTTGTAAACGTCACCAGATAGAATCCAAATTAATCCCCCTCTGGAAGCGGTAACAGTGGTATTGCCTTGACGGTCGGTTTTTTGTTCCGCCACAACTTCGGCAAATTTCACTTCCCCTGCTAGGTCAGAAGCCACGTCTTTGACGGCTTTTTCTGTATTAGTTCTGGTAGTTCTACCACCCAGAGCGACTTCTGCCACTAAATGATCTGCTAATACCTGCTGGCCATTGTGAATGTAAAGGGTTGAACCTTGGGTAACGGCAATTTCTTGGCTTTCTCCCGTACCCTGTTTTTTATCCCCTTCAATCATCAATGTGCCGTTAGCTTCGACATAAAGAGCGTCTTCACCATGACGGGTACGATAGGGACGGGTTTGTAGTTTGCGAGGTATTTTTACTGTTCCTGCCACTTTGGAACGTACTTGTTGGGCTACTTCTCCGGTAAATACGCCCCCGGTGTGGAATGTCCGCATGGTTAGCTGTGTACCAGGTTCACCAATACTCTGAGCGGCAATAATCCCCACAGCTTCCCCTAAATCTACCATTTTGGCGTGTGCCAAACTCCAGCCATAACAATGTTGACAGACAGAACGGGCAGCTTCGCAGGTGAGGGGACTACGGACTGTGACTGTTTTAACACCGGCTTTTTGAATAGCGATCGCTAAGTCATCATCTATGGGAGTATTGCGAGGGGCAATGATTTCCTTGGTTTCTGGATGAATTACATCTTCACCCACTACCCTACCCATTAAGCGAGTAGCGAGTTTAATTAAGGTTTTGTTCCCTTCAACCATTGCCCCAATAGTCAAGCCCCTATTAGTGCCACAGTCAAATTCCCGCACAATTACGTCTTGGGAAACATCCACTAACCGCCGGGTTAAGTAACCAGAGTCCGCTGTTCTTAAAGCTGTATCTACTAGTCCTTTCCGGGCGCCATAACTGGAAATAATATATTCTGTAACCGTTAATCCTTCCCGGAAGTTGGTTTTAATTGGTAAGTCAATAATTTCCCCTTGGGGATCTGCCATTAGTCCCCGCATTCCCACCAATTGGCGCACTTGGGAAATATTACCCCGCGCCCCAGAGAATGCCATCATGTAGACCGAGTTAAGGGGATTGGTTTTTTTAAAGTGAACAACTACCTCATCTTTCAAAGCCTCTGAGGTACTGTTCCAAGTATCAATAACTTTTTGGAAACGTTCAACTTCAGTAATTTCACCCCGTTGGTAACGCTCTTCAGTGGCGAGAATTTCCGCTTCGGCTGCTTCCAAAAGTTCTTTTTTAGAAGGGGGAATCATCAAATCATCCACACTAATAGATACCCCCGCTTTGGTGGCATAGCGGAAACCCAAATCTTTGAGTTTATCCGCCATTACTGCTGTCCGCGCCGTTCCGTAATGGGTAAATGACCAAGAAATCAAATCTCTCAGTTTACCCTTATTAACCACAAGATTGCGAAAAACTGCTTTAGTCATAGGATTTTGGATTTTAGATTTTGGATTATTTGCATTTTGGATTTTAGATGATTAGGATTTTGGATTATTTGAATTTTGAATTTGGCAATCCAAAATCTAAAATTGTCAAATCCAAAATCTAAAACCTAAAATCCAAAATTGTTAAGCGTCTATCGCTTCCTGAATAGCTTTGTTGTAAATGGCTCGTCCAGGGGTTGTATAAATGTACTGAGAAATTAAGTTTCCTTGGGCATCTTCACGAACACGACGGAATTTATACTTCACTACCCTACTGATGAGCTTGCCCTTATCATCCTTGTCTTCGATGATTTCTAAAGGTTCTGTGTCTGGTTCACCAGAGTCTATTTCCCCATCAAAGCGCACGTAAATATAGGCGTGAAGGTCAACTTGGTGAGCTTCGTAAGCCATAATTACGTCATCTAAAGAGGAGAAATATCTGCCCGCGCCCTTAGTAGCGTTGGGATTTTCCGCAGTCAGATAATACGCGCCCAATACCATATCTTGGCTAGGGGTAACAATGGGTTTACCTGTAGCTGGGGACAGAATATTATTAGAAGCTAACATTAACAACCGTGCTTCTGCTTGACTCTCTAGGGACAGGGGGACGTGAACCGCCATTTGGTCTCCGTCAAAGTCAGCGTTAAAGGCAGGACAGACTAGAGGATGGAGTTGAATAGCTCGCCCTTCTACTAAGATGGGTTCAAAGGCTTGAATACCTAAACGGTGCAGGGTCGGTGCTCGGTTTAACATCACTGGATGTCCTTCTATCACCTCTTCCAACACATCCCAAACCGTGGGGTCATTGCGAGAGATGAGTTTTTTGGCGGCTTTGATATTATTCACCATGCCGGAACGAATCAACCGATTGATCACAAAGGGTTGAAACAGTTCTATGGCCATTTCTCTTGGTAGTCCGCATTGGTGGATTTTCAGTTTAGGACCGACCACAATTACCGAACGGCCCGAATAGTCAACCCGTTTACCCAAAAGGTTTTGCCGGAAACGTCCTTGTTTACCTTCAATAATGTCTGACAAGGATTTTAAGGGGCGGTTATTTGCCCCCACTACTGTCCGTCCCCGACGACCATTATCAATGAGGGCATCTACAGCTTCTTGCAGCATCCGTTTTTCGTTACGGACAATGATTTCTGGGGCAAGAATTTCCTGAAGCCTAGCTAAACGGTTATTGCGGTTAATCACCCGACGGTACAAGTCGTTTAAATCGCTAGTGGCAAATCTCCCTCCATCTAGCTGTACCATTGGTCGCAGATCAGGGGGAATGACGGGGATAATTTCCATCACCATCCATTCTGGTTGGGAACCGGTGGCGATGAAGTTATCTATTACCCGCAGCCGTTTAATTAATTTGGCGCGTTTTTGTCCCTTAGCGTTGGCAATTTCTTCTCTGAGAGATTCAGCTTCTTGTTCTAAATTAATATCCGCCAATAGCCGCAGCAGTGCCTCCGCACCAATGCCCACTTCCACACCCTCTAACAGCGAGTCTTCGCTGTAGATAGCATCTTCAATTTCTAACCACTGGTCTTCACTGAGGAGTTGTTTATAGGTAAGGGTATCAGCATTACCAGGAGCTAAGACTACATAGGAGTTGAAATAAACAATCTGCTCCACATCCCGCAGGGGCATATCCAGCAAGATAGCGATATAACTAGGAATCCCCTTGAGATACCAAACATGAGCTACGGGTGCTGCCAGCTTAATAAAGCCCATTCTGTGGCGACGGACGCGAGACTCGGTAACTTCCACACCGCAGCGTTCACAAACTATACCTCTATGGCGCACTCGTTTGTATTTGCCACAATGACATTCCCAGTCTTTAGCCGGTCCAAAAATGCGCTCGCAAAACAAGCCATCCATTTCTGGTTTGAGGGTGCGGTAATTGATAGTTTCCGGTTTGGTAACTTCACCTACCAATTGTCCATTAGGTAAAGTTCGTTCACCCCATTGGCGAATGCGTTCTGGTGAGGCTATACCAATTTTTACGTAGTCAAATTGATTAGTTTGGGGGGATCTCATGTCAATTAAAAATGAAAAATTAAAAATTAAAAAAGCTGTCAGTTGCCAGTGGTCAGTTGTCAGTTGTAATTTGCTACTAATCACTGACCACTGACTACTGACTAATCTTTACTCGTCCTCTTCCAATGACTCACGAGAAAGTGACTCATAAGTAGGTCTGGGGGGTGTGCGACGAGCGGCTTGGTCTGCCATTAGGTCTACTTCCACATCCAGGGAACTACCGTCTACTTGGGTTTCTACCTTATGTACGGCAATATCTAAACCTAATGATTGCAACTCGCGCATCAACACCTTGAAGGATTCTGGTGTACCAGGACGAGGAATGGCTTTACCTTTAACGATGGCGTTGAGAGCTTCGTTCCGTCCTTGCATATCATCGGATTTGACTGTTAATAGTTCCTGCAAGGTATAAGCAGCGCCGAAGGCTTCCAATGCCCAAACTTCCATTTCCCCAAATCTTTGTCCACCTTGTTGAGCTTTACCACCCAAGGGTTGCTGGGTAACGAGGGAGTATGGTCCGGTAGAACGGGCATGAATTTTGTCATCTACTAAATGCACTAATTTCAGCATATAAGCTACGCCAACGGTAATGGCACAGTCAAATGGTTCACCGGTGCGACCGTCATAAACCATGATTTTGCCAGCATTGTCGGGGTTATATACCCAATCTCTACCCGTTTCGTCTCTAGCTTCTTGGAGTTTGCCGTGAACGAGGCGGCGGGAGGTTTCTTCTCCATACATTTCGTCAAAGGGAGTCATTTTAAACCGCACTCCCAAATTATGACCTGCCCAACCCAGTAAACATTCAAATACTTGACCCACATTCATCCGGCTGGGTACACCCAAGGGGTTCAAAACAATATCCACTGGTGAACCATCGGCTAAATAGGGCATATCTTCGGCGGGAAGAATACGGGAAATAATCCCTTTGTTACCGTGTCTCCCTGCCATTTTGTCACCAACCTGGATTTTGCGTTTTTGGGCAACGTAAACCCGGACTACCATGTTAGCCCCTGGTGGCAATTCATCACCTTGTTCACGGGTGAACAGACGCACATCAACGACGCGGCCTTTTTCACCATTGGGGACTCGCAGGGAATTATCACGCACATCGCGGGCTTTTTCACCAAAGATGGCACGGAGAAGTTTTTCTTCGGGGGGTTGGTCTGATTCACCTTTGGGGGTGACTTTACCGACGAGAATATCCCCAGCTTCTACCCATGCACCGATGCGAATGATCCCTTGTTCATCCAACTGTCTTAGGGCATCTTCCCCAACGTTGGGAATTTCTCTGGTGATTTCTTCTGGGCCTAGTTTGGTTTGTCTGGCTTCAATTTCAAATTTTTCAATGTGAATGGAGGTATAGATATCATCCTGTACCAACCGTTCGGAAATCAAAATCGCGTCCTCGTAGTTGTAGCCTTCCCAAGGCATATAGGCGACGACTATATTTTGTCCTAGTGCTAGTTCTCCACCTTCGGTAGATGAACCATCTGCCAATACCTGACCAGCTACAACTTTTTCGCCTATTCTCACCAATGGTTTTTGATTTAAACAGGTATCTTGGTTAGAACGTTGGTATTTGGAAAGGGTATATTTAATTTCTTGGGGTTTGTCAGTTGTTTGTTGCTCGTTGTCAGTTGTTTGCTGTTTTGTAAATGAATACTGACCACTGACTATTGACCACTGACTATTGACGCGCACACGAATCTCTGTGGCATCCACATACACCACTTCACCATCAGTGCGGGAGACTATGACCATCCCGGAGTCTCTAGCGGCTTGGGCTTCTAATCCTGTTCCTACTAGGGGACGCTCCGGTTTTAATAAGGGTACGGCTTGCCGTTGCATATTAGAACCCATCAGCGCTCGGTTAGCGTCGTCATGTTCCAAGAAGGGAATCATGCTGGTGGCAACTGAGACAATCTGAACTGGGGAAACTGCTACATAGTCTACTTGTTCTGGACTTGTAGTTGTCCAGTCTTGGCGATAACGCACGGGTACTTGTGGTCCTTTGATGTAGCCGTTTTCGTCTAGGGGAACGTCACCGGTGGCTGTTCTCAGGTCGTCTTCTTCGTCTGCTGTCATGTAGACTGGGGGAACATCAAACCGTACTTTTCCATTTTCTACGGGTCTAAATGGGGTTTCTAAGAAACCGTAAAGGTTAACACGGGCATGGGTAGCCAATGAACCAATTAATCCGGCGTTTGGACCTTCCGGTGTTTCAATGGGGCAGATGCGTCCGTAGTGGCTGGGATGAATATCTCGGACGGCAAACCCGGCTCTTTCTCTTGTTAAACCACCTGGACCCAAGGCACTGAGACGACGTTTGTGGGTTAATTCAGCTAGGGGGTTGGTTTGATCCATGAATTGACTTAGTTGGCTTGAACCAAAGAATTCTTTGATGGCTGCTACTAAGGGTTTGGGGTTGACTAAGGATGCGGGGGTGAGAACTTCGGCATCGGATACTGTCATCCGTTCCCGAATAATTCTTTCCAGGCGGTTTAAACCTACTCTGACTTGGTTTTGCAGTAATTCACCAACGCTTCTAACTCGGCGATTTCCGAGGTGGTCAATGTCATCAATACTACCGATGTCGTATTCTAGGTTAATGAGGTAATCAATGGCGGCTAGGATGTCCCCAGGGGTGAGGACGCGCATGGTATCGGGGGCGGAGAGGCGAAGTTTTTTGTTGAGTTTATAACGACCAACTTTTCCAAGATCGTAGCGCTTAGGATCGAAGAAGCGAGAATCTAAAAGCTGTTGTCCACCTAAAACGGTGGGTGGTTCACCGGGGCGAAGTTTCCGATATAATTCCATTAGGGCTTCTTCTTCGGAAAATTGCCCTTCTTTTTCTATGGTTTTTTGGAAGTATTCTGGATGGCGCAGAGCATCAAAAATTTCGTTGTCTGATAAACCTAGTGCTTTTAGCAGTACCTGTGCCGACAGTTTCCGGGTTTTGTCTATCCTTACCCAAACTAGGTCGTTACGATCTGTTTCAAATTTCAGCCATGCTCCCCGGTTGGGAATTAAACTAGCTGAATAGGTACGCCGTCCGTTTTTATCAATTTCTGATTTATAGTAAACTCCAGGCGATCGCACTATCTGATTGACAATGACTCGCTCGGCTCCATTAATAATAAATGTGCCTCTATCTGTCATTAATGGCAGATCACCAATAAATACTTCTTGTTCTTTAATGTCTCCTGTTTCTTTATTCAGTAGACGTGTAGGGACATACATTTGCACTGCATAGGTGCTGTCTCTACGTTTAGATTCTTCAACGCTGTATTTTGGTTCTTTGAGTTTGTAATTATTGCCCAGAAAGTGCAGTTCTAGTTTGCCAGTGTAGTCTGTTATTGGACTAAAGGAGTTTAATTCTTCTATTAGTCCTTCTTCAAGAAACCAGCGAAAACTAGCACGCTGTATTTCAATCAAGTCGGGTAATAGAAAGGCGGATTCCATGTATTTGTCGTTAGTCATGCCTTTACCTTTATCAACCTGGTTAAACTTTCAAAGAGGTACTCGTGGAGTCTGCTTTTTGGCTTTGTGGTAGAATATGAATTCTAGATAGTGAAGTCTATTGATGGGGCAAGAATCCGCTGCTGGTTTGCTGACTGATATGGCAGCATAGTCTTGACCATGAAATTTTTTCTACTTCACACTAATTCATATTTCATGTCTCACACTTTATGCCTGATACTTGATCTGTGCCTGTTAGATCCCCAAAAGTGGTAATTCTAGCAGATGGGCATTTAATAGCGCGAAGTGCCAAAAAGCCTGCACTATGGATGGGTTATTGTTAAGATTGTCTAGTCTAGACAATTATGTTTAAGGATTTTCTTTATTGTTTGATATATTGAAGGATTGCTATTTTCAGGTTGGAAGTTTTTCCTAGTCAATCTAGGTTGCCATGGTTTGTTATCTATTAAGATCATCCGTTTGTAGAGACTTTAAGTGGATGGGCAAGCAATGAAAGGATTTTAGATTTGAGTCTGGTCGTTTCATCCAACGGGCTAAAACCACAAATTTTCAACTTGCTAATATCGGGTTGATGACATCACAAATTGAGCTTCAGGAGTGATTATCCTTCCTTTACCATTATGGTTTAAGCTAAATGTTTTGGAAGCAATACTATGATATGGATATATAGATGACCTTGATGATTTCGGTGGGAAGCCATCATTTAATCAACAATCCTAGTTCGGACAATAACTTTAGCACATTTTTCTGAGCCAGAAGCATCTTTTCGGTCAAATCAAGATGAATTTTCACAGATGGAGTTGAAATTTATAATGGTAGACCGAATAATCTACAAGCATTTTCAGTGGTTTTCTGGGCAATTTCTGCAATAGTTTCTCCTCGTAGTTTTGCCAGTTGTTCCGCTACATAATAAACATAGGCTGGTTCATTACGTTTTTCACCCCGCTTAGGGACAGGTGAGAGAAAGGGACAATCTGTTTCTATGAGTAGGCGATCACCATTTACCATTGCCGCAGATGCTTGGATGATTTGAGCATTTTTGAAGGTAACTGTACCGCTAAAGCTGATATAGAACCCCAAATCCAAAAACCATTGGGTTTCTTCTGGTGTTCCTCCCCAGCAGTGCATGACACCCCGTAACTTTTCCCCATGCACATCCCGCCATTTTTGCAATACATCTCTCACCGCTTGTGCAGCATCACGACAATGGATAATCACTGGTAAATTTAATTCACAAGCGATCGCTAGTTGTGACGCAAATACCTGATGTTGATGCTCATAGTTATCTGCTTTGTAGAAATCCAAGCCCATTTCGCCTATAGCTACTACTTGGGGATGGGAACTGGCCAGAGACTTGATTTGGGTAGCTGTTTGATCATCCCATTTATGAGCATCTAGAGGATGTAGCCCTACAGCAAAGCTGACTTCAGGAAACTCCTGGGCGATTTGGCTAATACTCGCAAATTCTTGCGGGTGAACACAGGAGTGAACTAATCGTACTACCCCTGCTTGTTGCCATCGAGCGCGAACGGCTGCTAAATCTGGCTGGAAAATGTCAAAGTTAATGTGTACGTGAGTGTCTATCAGTTGCATAGCTTGTTTTGTAGTTGATGGTCAGTGGCTTGTTAATCACTCACCACTAACTATTAACTAAGCGGAGAGGTTTTTGTGTTTATGCGCCAATTTTGACTTTTTTCTAGCCCCGTTGTTGGGATGAAGTACGCCTTTTTTTACAGCTTTATCAATTTTGCTGTAAGCTTCGGACATTCTTACTTCCACTTCTTGCTTGAGTTCTGGTGTCGGATTGGCAGCACAAGCTTCCACAGAACTAAAGTATTTCTTCATCAGCGTTTTAACTGCTGATTTATATGCTTTATTACGCAGTCGGTTGCGTTCTGCGATTTGGGCGCGTTTAAGAGCAGACTTTGTATTCGCCACAGTAATTCCAAAAAAGACTATTAATTATGTACACACACTACTAGATTTAATAAATATAGCACTAATTTTGCTAATGTTACAATTTCTCACAAAAAATTTTTTTATGGGATAGGGCGACCGTTGACAGATGACCCTTGGTGCTTGCCTAAAGGTTGATGCCCAGAATTGGGAAATAGGTTAAAATAGGCTATCAACCAACAATACCTTGTCCATTTTCTTAGTTCATTCCCAAACTACAATAAGAATATATATCCGAATATTTTGATAATTTGCTCTATGTCAGTTTTAGCAGCGATCGCAGTCTTGGCTATT